>OKWT01000034.1_pt1 | contig 141908 bp, 121 predicted proteins | sample 1607131 | NCBI WGS metagenome assembly OKWT01 (sample SAMN07501045, study PRJEB24779) | human gut metagenome
CGCCAGCGTTCGTCCTGAGCCAGGATCAAACTCTCCAAGATATCTTGAAGCTATTTGAATAGCTCATTATTTGTTGTCGTTACTTTTAAGTAACTTTGAATTATGGTTGGTTTTGACTATGTCAAAACCCGCACTCTGGCATATGTTCAATCATATGATTGATTACCTATCATTGTTCAGTTTTCAAAGATCTGTACCAGTCTACACACTCTTTCTTCGAAGTGTTTCATCAACTGGCGACTTGATTATTCTATCAAGTCCAGCTCATTCCGTCAAGTGCTTTTTTTAACTTCTAAGAAGTTTTTCATACTTATCATTTGAGCTGTGTCCTAATGACTTGTATAAGTATAGCATAAATATAATAAACGTCAATATATAAAATTGTTATCTCAAAAATTTCATCTTGCTTTCATTATTTTTATTGCATCCTATACATAATATCTCATTAGAAGCCATTTTAACTTGTTTAATATTTATTTACCCAATTTTTACCTTAAACAACTATAGTTCTAAAGGAGTATATCTTTTTACCCATATATGATACAAAGCAAGCGCTATCACCATAACCAATGCAGTGAACATATATAAATATTGATAGCCCCAAGCACTAGCTAATACTGCAAGTATAACTGATCCAGCACCGACACTTATATCTAATGCTAAAAAATATGTTGCTGTTGATACACCCGCACGCTCAATAGGAGCTGATTGTATAGCCAGCGCTTGGAATGCAGGTTGTGCTGCACCATAGCCTAACCCCAATAACGGAGCGGTGAATAGAATAGCTAATGGGGTTATAGCCAATCCCAATACAAATAAGCCTAGTATAAATAATCCTAATCCTGTATAGATAATAATTTTTGAACCATATCGAGCATATATTTTTCCTACTATGGGTCGACTAATAATAATCATCAACGCAAAAATAGCAAAGAAAGCACTTCCCCATATTCCTGCCCCCATGCTATTAAGTTCTATAGGTATAAAAACTAAAACACCAGAATAGGTAAACCCAATAAATAAGCCCATTAAAGCCCAAGGTAAACTTTTATTTTCTATAAACTGGGAAATATGCCAACCTTTATATTTTGATTGTTTAGGTAATGCTAACTCTTTTGATAGGGGAATAATATTACTTAAGACCATAGCCAATCCAGTCATAACCGTTAAAAATATGTACAATGCCATACTACCGTATGACGATAAAGCATATAGGCCGATAGCAGGTCCTAATACCATTGCTATATTTGAAAAGATAGCAAACATATTAACTCCCTCACCTTTTCGACTAGGAGGTAATACTAATACTGCTAGAGTAGCCATTACAGTTGTTCCAAGGGCAAACACAACACCATGTAACCCACGTAGTACGAAAACAGCCTCTAAGGATGTAGTAAAATTAAATAATCCCATAATAATGAAAAACAAGGCTGTTGATATTAATAGAACAATACGCTTATTAAGACCATCTATTAATCGTCCTGCAAAAATCCTACATAAAATTGTACCAATTTGAAAATATGTCATCGCTAAGCCCGCATCGAGATCGCTGCCACTCAGTTCAGACGTGATTACAATTGGCAATGCCGCTACGAGAACATATTGAGTCATATATAAAATACCACTACTAATACCATAATTAGTAAAAGCAGGGCTCCATAATCTATTTGAATCCATATTTGTATCTCCCTTTTGTATCGTGTCACCTAGCCATTTTACGCCTCTATCTTATAGAATTCAAGAACAAGCCTTTTTAAATTTTATATAGTTAAAAATGACTGTTATCTGTAAAATACCTATACCGTTTTACATAATAAAAGATGGCAAAATAAAAGAACCTCTCTAAAAATAAATCAAGAGAGGTTCTTGTACTTTAATCATTAACACAATAATAATTTATAACTTATTATTGATTACGTACGTCATTTTTATTGCGGCTCTTCCACATAACCCACAAGGATGTAGCTACACAGATAGAGGAGTACGCACCGCTAGCAAAGCCAATAATCATACAAAGAGCAAAGTTCTTTGTAGTATCTCCACCAAATAAATAAAGGGATACACAGGCAAACATAACTGTTGCCAATGTATAGAAACTACGATGAATACTTTGTGTAATAGACGCATTCGCCAAATCTGCAAATGTATCAGAACGTTTATGTGTATGCGTATTTTCACGAACACGGTCAAAGATAACTACAGATTCATTCATGGAGTAACCTACAACCGTAAGAATGGCAGCTAAGAAGGATGCATCAATTTCTAGTTGGAAATAAGAGAAAACACCAAGAACCATAATCAAGTCATGGAAAATGGCAACTAACGCAGAAATGGCAACCTTATATTCAAAACGATAAGAAATATATAGAGCTAATGCTGCGAATGCTATAACAAGATTCAATAATGCATGTTCTGTAACCTCAGAGCCAATTACAGCACCTACAGTTTCAATACGTTTAACTGTATTGTTACCAATAGATTTAGTCAAAGAATCAACAACAGCGGCACTTTCACTAGACTCTAGATTACGTGTACGAATCATTACGTCTTCGCCTGCTGTATCACCAGTAGTATCACCAGAAAGCTGAATTTGTGCATTTTCAAGATTATATTCTTTTAGAACGTCACGAACTTGACTAACCTCTACAGGTTGATCAAATACAACTTCAACAATCGTACCACCAGTATAATCAATACCAAAGTTAAACCCTTTAGTAAATATGGAAATTAAGCTGATTATAACGAGTGTGGAGGAAATAGCAAACCACCAACGATGATGTTTAATTACGTCTAATGTCATTTGCGTTTACCTCCTTTCAACGATTTTGGTGCAAATGCGTCAGCACTTGTGCTTGGAGAAATATTCGCACCAAACCAGAATGGATGGTTCGTAAAGTTACAGTCAATAAGTAAGCGCAATAAGAAATGGCTCACAGTAATCGCTGTGAACATACTTACCACAACACCTACGCCTAAGCTGATAGCAAAGCCTTTTACCGGACCAGAACCTAAGATTGTCAAGATACCAGCCGTAATAATAACGGATACGTTCGCATCTGTAATTGTTGCTAAAGCACGACTGAAACCGGCTTCCATAGCTACACGCATGGACTTACCAGAGAACACCTCTTCTTTAAAACGTTCAAAGATAAGAATATTCGCATCTACAGCAACACCCATAGATAAGATAATACCCGCGATACCTGGTAATGTCATAGTCGCATTAAAGCCTTTGCCTAATACGAGCAATAAGAGCATAACATATACAAGTAAGGCAATATTAGCTACGATACCAGAAAAACGATATAAAATAACCAAGAAAATCATGATCATTGCAATACCAGCACTGAAGGCTACAACAGATTTATCCTTGGAGTCTTGACCCAAAGAAGGACCAACTGTACGCACTTCTAATACATTAATTTTAACAGGTAATGCACCGGAACGTAATAAAATAGCTAAGTCTTTAGCTTCTTCTAAACTTTGACTACCAGAGATAGTGGCTTTACCACCTGTAATTGCTTGTTGTACTACAGGATTAGTCAATTCTTTACCATCCAATGTAATGGCAATACGACGACCAATATTTTTAGATGTTAAATCAGCAAACTTCTTAGCCCCTTCATCACTTAATTCAATAGCAACGAGTGGTTGTTTATTTTGACCTAACTCTTCTTTCGCATCTTTTAAGTCATCACCAGTCATAACGGTTTGACCTTGGTCGTTTTTAAATTCCAAGACCGCTGTTTTACCGATACGTTTAATCGCTTCGTCAGGATCTTTTACACCTGGCAATTCAATGATAATACGACGAGCACCTTCACGTTGTACCAATGGTTCAGATAAACCCATTTCATTAATACGACGTTCTAAGATTTGCTTCGCCCGTTCCACTGCATCATTGTCAGCTGTACCAGTCGCAGAGTCCTCTGCTTCCAATACGATATGCGTACCACCTTGCAAGTCTAGGCCTTGTTTCAAAGAGCCTGCTAATGGTTGAATAAAATACGCAAATAATCCAATGATGGCAGCAATGACTACTAAAAACTTGATAATAGCTTTACCGTTCAAAATAGTTGCTCCCTTCTGCTATACACAATGTATAATGCCTTGCTCTGTCACAATTTTACTCATTCGTTGGTCTAATGCTTCCATTGGGATTGGTGTTTCCCATAATTGTACAGTCCAACATACGCCCATAAATGTACTTGGTGAAAGTTCCTTGAGAAATCGATCATAATACCCATTCCCCATTCCCATGCGACCACCTTGACGGTCAAAGCCAGCACCAGGCACTAAAATCAAATCCAAGTCACACGGATCAATAATATCGTATGGCTCAGAGGGAATGCGTATATGTAACACACCCCGAGTGATAGATTCTAGAGACTTAAGACGAACTGCAATCATAGTCGTCTTATCAGTACATACTGGAACGTATACAGATTTATCATGTTCTAAAGCATGACGAATCACATCGTCTAAATTGGCCTCTTTAGGCATCGCCAAATAGGCCATAATGTTTTTTGCCGATATATACTCAGGACTATTAACGATTTGATTCGTCAACATCGGCGTCCACGACCTACAATCAGCAACGGATAAAGCAGCGCGCTGAGACTTACACGCCTGGCGCACTGCTTCCTTTGTATTCATTATTTTTCTTCCTTGTTTTTCTTAGACAGTACGTTAGCAACTGCTGTACGAGCAAATGTTAATTCAACTTTTTCAGATACCTGTACCTTGACTTTTTCATCATCAAGTTCAACAATTTCGCCATAAATACCACCAATAGTAACGATTTTTTGGCCTTTTTTTAAGCTACCTAACAAGCTAGCACGCTCTTTTTGTTGTTTCTTTTGTGGACGCCACAATAAAAAGTAAAAAATTACTACCATTAACAAAATAGGCCAGCTAGTTTGCAAGATTTGTTGAATATCTCCCATGTTATCCTCCTAGGTTAATAAATATGTATTTCTTTTCTAGTATAGCCACCTAATATAAATTTGACTAGACTTAATTACTATTTTTTAAAGCTATCCCAAAATTGCATTCTAAATTGAGGGAACCGATCTTCTAAGATAGCTTGTCTCATTTGACGCATAAACTCTAATAAGAAATAGAGATTATGATACGTTACAAGGCGTAATGCCAAAATCTCTTCTGCCTTATATAAGTGACGAATATATGCACGGGAATAATTTTTACATGTATAACATTGGCAACCTTCTTCTAAAGGACCCCAATCATGAGCAAATTGAGCATTTCGAATATTAAGGCGACCATTCCAGGTCATGGCCATCCCATTTCGAGCAACACGAGTTGGATATACACAATCAAACATATCAACTCCACGTGCTACACCTTCTACCAGACAATCTGCGGTGCCAACACCCATCAAATAACGAGCCTTGTTAGTTGGCAATAATGGCGTAGTATATTCTAAGATTTCATTCATTAAATTATGAGGTTCCCCAACGGATAAACCGCCGATGCTATAACCTTCAAAATCCATAGCTACAAGTTCTTCCACACTTTGTTTGCGCAAGTCTTTGTACATGCCACCTTGAACGATACCAAACATGCCTTGGCGGTCATGAGCTTTACGAGCCTCTTGGCAACGATGCGCCCAACGCGTGGTACGCGCCGTAGAGCGTTTCGCATAATCATGATCCGCGGGATACGGAATACATTCGTCAAAAGCCATCGCAATATCAGAACCTAATTGTTCTTGTACCTTTGTAGCCACTTCAGGAGATAGAAACTGTTTTGATCCATCAATGTGGGATCTAAATGTAACACCATCCTCAGTAATTTTGCGCATATCGCCTAAACTAAATACTTGGAATCCACCACTATCAGTAAGAATCGCTTGATCCCAATTCATAAATTTATGTAAGCCCCCAGCCTCTTCTATAAGCTCCGGCCTTGGGCGAAGAAATAAATGATAGGTATTACTCAAAATAACTTGAGAACCCATAGCCTTTAGTTCTTCTGGTGTCATAGTTTTAACTGTCGCTTGCGTGCCTACAGGCATAAACATCGGTGTTTGGAAGGTACCATGTGGCGTATGCAATAAACCTGCCCGTGCCCCCGTATGAGGACATGTCTTTTGTAATTCATAAGTAATACTCGGCATAGTCCCTCCTAACGTATAAACATAGCATCGCCGAAGCTAAAGAAACGATAACGTTCACGTACAGCTTCTTCGTAGGCCGCCAAACAGTGTTCACGACTAGCTAGTGCACTAATCAACATTAACAATGTAGATTGAGGCAAGTGAAAATTCGTTACCAACGCATCAATCATCTTAAATTTATAGCCAGGATAGATAAAAATTTGAGTCCAACCACTCATACCTTGTAATACACCATCATCATTCGTAGCAGACTCAAGAGTACGCACCGATGTAGTACCTACGGCAATGATACGAGACCCTTTTTGTTTGGCTGCATTGATTCGATTCGCCGTATCTTGAGGTACAACAAAGAACTCACTATGCATTTCGTGGTCTTCAATAGTCTCTGCCGATACAGGTCTAAAGGTGCCAAGTCCAACATGTAAGGTTACAAACTCAAGCTCTACACCTTTAGCTTTAATCTTTTCTAAGAGGTCAGGTGTAAAGTGAAGTCCTGCAGTTGGTGCCGCAGCAGAGCCTTTCTCCTTAGCATATACCGTTTGATAACGGTCTTTATCTTCTAACTTTTCATGAATGTATGGAGGTAATGGCATTTCACCAATTTCTTGAATCACATCATCAAACACACCGTTGCATGTGAACTGAATGATACGGCCTCCAAAATTTGTTTTATCTATAATAACTCCACTTAGGCGGTCATCAAACTCTATAACTTGCCCGATAGGACATTTTTTCCCCGGTTTAACAAGGCATTCCCATCGATTTTCACCACATGGTGTGAGTAGAAGTACCTCCACCTTGCCACCAGAACCTTGACGATGTCCATATAATCTCGCAGGGATAACCTTCGTATTATTAAATACAAGCACATCTCCTTCATGGAGTTCTTCTAGCAAATCATAAAAATGCCCTTTATGTTTAACTTCACCACTTACCTTATCTAAGGTTAAAAGCCGTGCTGTATCACGAGGTTCTACAGGATGCTGAGCAATCAGTTCCTCTGGCAATTCATAATCAAAATCTGTAACTTTCATCGTAATCCTTATTAGTACATTTTCTTCAATGTAATGCCACTATAGTAGTGACGCAAAATAGTTTGGTAATAATTTGTGTCTCCAGGGTTAGCACGCTTTGCCATTTCTGCAGCGCCCCATTGAGACATACCAAGACCATGTCCCCAACCGTGGCCTTTAATATAGACAGTATCATTCTTTCCAGTAAAGCTATGATAGGCCTTACCCGTACCTTTAGCAGGATTATGATTTACGTAGAAATCAAATAGTGTAGATTTTAAACCTAAAATACTACGTAATGCATCACCGTCTACAGTAGTTTTTCCAGAGGTGCCTATGAAAGTTGCACTCTTAATGCGACCAGATACACCACGGTCAGATGTTTGTTGCCCTGGTTTACCAAGAGGGGTCAACTGAATGCTCTTCAATTTACCTACCCCTTTGCTTGCCGCATTAAGCTTACTTTCAAGAGCTTGACGAGAGGTAGTAACAGTCCAATTCGATGTAGATGTACCAGTACTAAAGTCTTTTACCCCTTTCAAGTATGGCACATCACTTCCCCAAACATTTACACTATCCTCTGTATAGCCACCGCCATCAGAATGGAATAAGGCATTAATAGGACGTTGATCATAAAGCATAACTACGCCTTTAGTTTTATTTACTGCATTTGTGGTAGCTTGAGATTCACCACTCACACCACTGTATACTTGATGATCCGTGGAATTACTCACATCGTAGAATTTACCTTTATTTTCTTCCATCGTATGAAGAGCATAAGTACGAGCTGCTACGGCTTGTGCCTCTAATGCAGCAGCCGGCCAAGACGGTACTACCTCTTGTGGGACAACACCATACAGGTAATCCTCAAGGGGCACAGAATTAATGACCATCATGGTTCCATTATTGGCACGTAATGTTAAACCACCACGATAACCTTTACCTTCGAACAAGAATGGTGCATCACCATTCGCAGGCTTCAATGTAACCACACTATCAATAGCCTTTCCATTTACAGCAATCTTGCCGCCGCGAACGCCAATAGATGTACCACGATTAGCACTGATTGTGCTAACTTGACCATTACCGCTATTCAATACAACCATATTAGCTGTAGATGTAACAGTAGCATCAGAGCTACGACTACCTAGTAGAACACGTACATTTGGCATATTTTCTTTGCGTTCTGTAGCAGGCGTCACTACGGAGCCCACTTTGTTGCGAGTAATAACTGCTGTATTGGCTTGAATGCTATTCGCATCCGTTGTTTTTACTACCTTTTTAGTAGCAGTTTTTTCGGTAGCTCTCTTTTGTACTACAGGCTTTTCATCAGTAACTGCAGGTTTAGCAGTTGGCTTCGAAGTGCCAGAAGCCGCAGGTTTTGTAGCCATTGTAGCTTTACCTGTAGTGGCTGATTTCGCAGCTGTTGCATTAGTACTAGATTTCGCAGTACTAGTTGATTTTGTTGCACTAACTGGTTTAGCCGGCGTTACCGGCTTTGTAGCTGTAGCAGGCTTTGCTACACTAACCGGTTTTGCACTAGGTTTAGCCATCGTAGATGCAACAGTTGACTTAGAAACCGTTTTAGTTATTGTAACCGGCTTTGCAGCTGGTTTAGTAGCAAGTGGACGAAAACTAGATTTCTTCGTCGTATTTACTTTCGATACAGTTGTATTAGATACTGTTGATTTTGGCGTTGGCTTTTTCGTTACCACTGCACCTTTATTTTGCAGCGTCGCTCCATGTGCTATAGAAGCACCGCCAATGTTTACACCTAAAAACAAAGTGGCCATTATCATCAATTGTAATCGTTTTGTTTTCATTGTTATTTCCCTGTCTGTGAAATACCTAAATGCTCATAGGCTAATTTAGTAGCTACCCTCCCACGCGGTGTGCGTCCTAAAAATCCTAATTGCATCAAATATGGTTCATACACATCTTCGATGGTATCTCTCTCTTCGCTGATGGCCGCCGCAATGGTATCAATCCCTACAGGACCGCCATCATATTTTTCAATAATACATTCCAACACACGTCGATCAATTCGATCAAGTCCCATTTTATCTACATATAAACGTTGTAATGCTTCATCTGCAATTTCTTGAGTGATAACCCCATCACCAATGACTTGTGCAAAGTCGCGTACCCGTTTAAGCAGACGATTTGCGATACGCGGTGTTCCTCTTGAACGACGCGCAATTTCGCTTGCCCCAGTCGGCACAATACCAATATTAAGTATTTCTGCGGCTCGAGACACAATAAACTCTAACTCTGGCTGTTTATAATATTCCAACCGATTAATAATACCAAATCGGTCCCGTAATGGAGCTGCCAAAGCACCCGCTCGAGTCGTGGCACCTACCAATGTAAATTTTGGCAAGTCAATGCGCACAGTTCGAGCACTTGGACCCTTACCGATGATAATATCAATAGCATAATCTTCCATAGCAGAGTACAACACTTCCTCTACACTACGAGACAAGCGATGAATTTCATCAATAAATAATACATCATGGTCATCCAAATTTGTTAATATTGCAGCTAAGTCACCAGACTTTTCAATAGCCGGACCAGAAGTTATACGAAAATTAACACCCAGTTCATTTGCAATAATCCCTGCTAATGTTGTCTTGCCAAGACCTGGAGGCCCATAAAGTAGCACGTGATCCAATGCTTCCCCACGCTGTTTTGCAGCTTGAATATACACATTTAGATTGCCTTTAGCCTCTTCTTGACCTACATACTCATTAAAAAGCTTAGGTCGAAGGCTATATTGCCATATATCCTCTTCGTGCTCGCCATTGCCGACAAGGCGTACTTCTTCATTCATCCTTATCGTCCTTTCCCAAGCTCAATCAAGCTGACTTTAATCAACTCAGATACATCGCGCTTACCATCATCTAAAGACTCAACAATATCAGCCACATCTCGCTCGGAGTATCCTAATGATACGAGAGCTTCAATAGCCTCCCCTGCGGCACCACTAGCAGTGACACCAATAGGCTGAATAGCCGCAGGTGATTCTGCAGAAATATGTGTCATCTTAGCAATCTTATCCTTCAGTTCTAAAACAAGTCGCTCCGCAGACTTCTTACCAATGCCAGGTAACTTAGTTAATTGTTGCACCTGTCCATTGATAACCGCTAATTTAAAAGCCTCTGGTGTCATGCCTGACAAAATGCCAAGCCCCACCTTGGGACCGATACCGGAAACAGAAATGAGGAGTATAAACAACTCATATTCTTCTTCCGTCCAAAAGCCATAAAGTTGCATCGCATCTTCTCGTACATTAAGATACGTGAATAGCGTCGCCTCATGGCCCTCTGTCAGCTGTTGACGCGTAGTGGTCGGCACATATACGCGATACCCTACGCCATGTACATCAACATAGCACGATTCTTTAAAAAGATGTGTTACGATACCTCGCACATACCCTATCATTATACCAACCTCTTTAATCTATCATTGTGAGAACTATGAGCCGTACAGATAGCAACAGCTAATGCATCTGCCGTATCATCAGGCTTAATTTTCTCACGAATCCCCAAAATATTCATCGTCATATAAATGACCTGATTCTTATCAGCTTTACCATAACCTGTGACAGCTTGTTTAATTTGTAATGGTGTATATTCATAAATAGAAATCCGTTGTTGTTCAGCAGCCAATAAAATAACACCACGTGCTTGCCCTACCTTAATGGCTGTTGTTACATTACGGTTAAAAAATAATTCCTCTACTCCAAACTTATCAGGCCTATATTCCTCCAATAAATCACTAAGATCATTAAATAGAATTTCCAGTCGCTGTGAATCAGTCAATTCCTTAGGAGTTGTAATAGCCCCATAGGCTACTGGTGTTAGTTTGCTACCCTTCACGTCAATAATGCCGTATCCGCATATAGCCGTGCCTGGGTCAATTCCTATAATTCGCACCCCAACCCCCTTAGTTTAAAAATGAGATAAGCTGCCGCCTACCTCCATTACATAATCTATTTTATTATAGCATAATTTCACATCGAAGTTCATGAATTCCCCTATGAATTATATATGAGACATATTAATTTTCTTAACTTTAATAAATATCCGAGTTTAATTTATCAATAGAAAAGGAGCACCCATAGAGTGCCCCCTTTATTATTATTATTCTTCGTCGTCCGGCAAAATACCATTATGATATACGTTTTGTACATCATCAAGATCATCCAATACGTCAAGCATTTTCTGCATTTTTACAGCATCATCACCAGTCAACTCAATCGTTGTATCTGGAATCATCGTGATTTTAGCGACTTCTGTTTCAATACCCGCATCAGCAAGCGCTGCTTCTACAGCATCAAAATCCTCTGGTGTTGTATAAATTTCAAACACATCATCTTCAGACTTAAGGTCTTCTGCTCCAGCTTCAAGAGCTAGCATAGTTACCTCATCTTCATCATGACCTTCTTTATCGATAACAAATACGCCTTTAGATTTGAACATCCAGCCTACACAGCCGCTTTCACCAAGATTACCACCTTGTTTAGAGAATGCATGGCGTACATCTGCAGCAGCACGATTACGATTATCGGTCATCACCTCAACAGTAACGGCAACACCGGCAGGGCCATAACCTTCGTATACGATTTCTTCGTATGCATTCATGTCCGTAGCACCGATACCTTTGTCGATAGCACGTTGAATGTTATCCTTAGGGATATTATTTTCACGAGCCTTTTGCAAAGCCAATTTCAAACGCATATTACCAGTTGGATCTGCACCACCCATGCGTGCTGCAACGGTGATTTCACGACCGATTTTTGTAGCCAATTTAGCTTTTAATGCATCGGTTTTACCTTTTTTATGTTTAATATTTGCCCATTTAGAATGTCCTGACATAGACGCCTCCTATTTATTCCACCATGCTTCGCCCCGCAGCCGATCTAAGATGATTGATACGGCACTACGCACGGATAAATGATTGTATTCACCATGGCCATATATAGGTTCTAAAATATAGTCAAAGCTTTCCATCGTTTCTTTTGTCATACCATAACCGGTACCAAATAATACTAACACAGGGCGCCCCTCATTTTCAAGATGTTCACGCATCCGTGCATAGGAAATCGTATTATCGTAGGTACGAGCATCTGTTGTAGCTACAATAGGTTTTATACCCTCTATGTCTTCAATTGTTCGCACCGCTACCACAATTGAGTTTACCAATTCCACACCTGTAAAAGCATCCTTACGATCTGGATTGTAAGTAGAGCCAAATCCAGATTTCCAATGTTCCATGATAGTACGCACCAACTCACGCTGCGCAGGTATATTGTGAATCACAAAATATTTAGACACATCATAAGTAATAGATGCTCGTGCAATATCATGAATATCATAATTTGTAATGGCCGTCGTAATGACCTCTTTATGCTTGTTCATAATCGGATAATGAACAAGTCCAATATATAAATTAGCCAATACTATATCTCCTAAATTCTAAACTAACCTTCATTAACATACATTGCCATCATATCTATTACGAAGCACTAGACCGTGCGCCAGCACTACCAAATCCAGACTTCTGTCCTATGGAAGACGCCTTTTTACTTCTATTGCGTTCATAAGTTCTATAAAAGCTCCGCCCCATAGCGCTATGTACATTCGACCCTGATGCGGTATATACATAGGGCTCCTCATACGTTTGTAATGGTGCTGCTATGCGATATGTCATGGTTCGTCCATCCATGCGTGCAGTAGGTGGATTAAAACCGTGAAATATATAATATCCTGCAGCAATACTTGGTAAGAGCCCTGCTAGCCCCGCATCCCACACCAAATTGCCACTATTATCACGGTGAAAGGTAACGGATCGATTATCGTCGTATAAGGCTGTTTCTTTACCATCACCATGATTTAATAAAGAATATCGGTTTCCTTGGTTATCCTTTAATCGAACCTCCCCTTCATTTGCTTCTGGGTAAACCTTATCGCACACAGCATAGGAGATATCATTCCAGTAGGAATATACACCTACAAGACCAGCAACGGCAGCGAAAGCACCTGTAAGGTATATGGTTTTCTTACTTGGCTTATACATAGAACACTCCCTTAGTGCACAGCACCGCTAATAACAAGGGCAAGACCTACGAAGATGCCAAACACAAGAATGCCTGCAGCTGTATTACCGCGTATAATTTCTTCGGACAATTTATATTTACGATGCCAAATATTGATAAACATATAGCCTGTCACAAATAATATAATACCAAGCACAGCATATATAACACTGGCTACGATACCATGTAACAAGGAAGTATCAGCTGTAGTCACGGCTGGTGACATGATAACAGCGCGCAAAATTTCACCGATACCGATAAATGATCCCGCTGAAAGCCACGCCACAGCACAATTACCACGCTTAATTTCTTCACTAAATTTACCAGGTACGAAGAAATCGATAACCGTATTCGCAGTTAACATCAGTATAATGCCAAAGCAAGCATAAAAAATTGTCAATAATACATCTGGTATATAAATCATAATAAGCCTCCTAATAATATAATTTTGTATTGGATGTGTTGCCAGAATTGGTAGTAGGATACAATCGTTCGCGTCCCGTATTATCCCCTAGGCGAACCATGGTCGCATAGTTATCGAGTATATGAGAGCTGATTAATGTACGATCAATAATTTTCCAATCCTCTTGTGTCAATTTTGATTGTTCACATACCTTAACCTTAGTTTGTCCATCCGTATTGGTAATGATATACACCAAGTCCCCAGAATAAAATACAATAACTTCATGTCCCTCTTCTAAGTTATCCCGCTCATTCTTAATATCACCATTCACAGAATCAATCAAGTCTAATGCGGTGCTAACAGGATCTAGTGTAGACGTGTATACATAGTCACTATCCGAATCTGTTTTTGTATAATATGCAGATGTGTCATGCATATGTTCTTTTGCCGTATAAGGCACTCCAAACATAGCGCGTATACTATGCCAAGACAAATCATTGTCCGACCAAAACAGAAATAGTAAAAATAGTACAGTATACCCCACACCAACAGCAATAGCTCCAAACCTCTTTTTCATAAATTTGTTACGCATCTTTTGCTTAATGGCTTGAGCGGCTGCATCATTACAAAGGCGAATATTCACTAAAGGCACTCGTGACCCTTCGGCAAACATTTTTTTACCTTCAAACCACTCTTCTTCAAAGAATACACTAGCACCACCTTCACAAGGCAGCTGATATTCTCGATATCCTGCGCGGTCCCCTACGGAGGCACCACTTTCACCATCGACATCGACAACCTTTTCTAATCCGATTTGATGTAATGTAAAATCTTTCCCCGGCCGTGTATGAAAGGATGTTCTAGATACGGTACACCATTCATTATCATTATACTCAATGGTTAACCATATTTTATCGATTCCCTCAACAGCCTCTAGTCCATATTCATGCCAATAATCACCAGGTGATTTTGTCATAGACGGCTGGCCCCTATAGGATTGTTCCTTATCTGCTTTTGGAATAATCTCTATGTATTTAATTTTCTCAGTGATTACATAACGGCTGCCATGAACCTCTAAGACATCATAACAATTAAACTCCATACACACCCTCGCTAAAGTAGACATAAGCACGACTGCTGCTAAATACACCTATTATCATTCGTTTGCCCATACTATATGGTCACAAATTTCATAGTATTTCGCTTACTCTATTAATAATGGTACAAAGTATGCTTCTGTACCAGCTATCTCTTCCGGAGAAAAACGGCATCCTACCGCGGAAGCTTGATCACCAAGCATAAAACAGGATAAGGTTAAAAATCCATCTTTCACTCCACAATCCACTGTATGAGTAAAACGTTTCTGCTGTATAAAATCTTGATACATAACCTTTTTACTATCACGACAAATGATATCGTCATAGTTATCAACTAGCTTTTCCATGTAAAGCTCAGATGTATCACCACGCTTTTGAACAACTTGTACATGCTTTCCTTCACGCCCCCAAATCTCCTTTTGAATATAAAGGCCATCATCAAGAGAGGAAAAATCATTTTCAAAATAGGATGGTGCCAAATAACGCTCGATGATATCTCGATCTGGTTTCGTAAAAAATTGATCTGTTAAATACAACGCATACACTAAAGACATAAATGATTTGTTTTGTAAAATAATTGCCTCTGGCGGATTAAAAAGAGCAAATCTATTCTCCTCGTAAAGATCTAAAAACATCTCACCCAAAGGTTCATTATCTGGTGTTTGTTCATCAATTAAAAGTTCCATAGGATGCAATCGATACAATAGAGTCGCATGACTACCATCTGCTAAAGGAATGCCCTCATCATCAATCTTCATATCATAAAAGGATATGAATCGCGTGTCTGCCTCAGGACAGGCTGTTTTTAATTCCTTCATAAGAAATTGTGTTGTACCGTAGTCTTCAAAATAATCATGAAAGCAGGAGAATACAAAGGGATCCTTAGGTAGTCTTTCTCTATTTGCCAGCATAGACTTATATTGATTTCTACCATACTTAGCTGATAAAACAGCATCATACATGCGCTTTAAAAATGTATGTAATTCTTTTCGGCATTCTGTATTAGGATGTTTTCGTCCTACATAATTAGCTCCAATTTCATTGGCATAATAGCTTTCAATGAGAAAACATGGCGTATCCGCATTAAGTTCTACCATGCGCAAATTGCCATTTATATCGAGAACAAAATCAAAACGAGATAACCACGTCGGTAAACCTAAGGCATTCGACTTATGTAAGTAAGGAATTAAATTGTCTGGCATATCCATATTTCGAGCAAAGTCATCTGGTGCCATTTGAAATACTTTTGCTGCTTTACAAAATATTTGAAATAATCTACGTGAAGCATGGCGAATTTCATCGTAAAAGTCGGATGAAAAGGCCTGCATAGACAATGAAGGATACCGATCATCATATCCTTCATATTCCACAAAATTAAATATATTTCTATCCAGCTCATCAATATAGGATTTCATTGTTTATCCTTTCATCAGGAGGTCCCGCTTGAAGTTCGGGCGCCTACACTACCAAAGCCATATTTTTCACCAATTCTATGTGCTCGATTACTCGTTTTAGTATTGTAACGATTTCTAGTCATTTCATTAATAGTTCTAGCCACTCTTTCACTATTAGATTTACTAGCGCCTGTATTTGCATCAAAAGGTGTAAGAGGCGACGTAACGCGATAAGTCATACTTGGTGCATCCATATATGCCATTGGGGCTGAAAATCCATGAAACGCATAATACCCTACAGCCAGAGTCGGAATCAAGCTGGCTAAGCCTGCATCCCATATAATATTGCCTTTCTCATCGCGATGAAAGGTAACAGACTTCTCAGCATCATCATAAAGTGCCGTTTCTTTTCCATCACCATGATTAATCAAGGTATAGCTTTTACCTTCATCATCAACGAGCCGTACTTCACCATTATTTAATTCTGGTTTAACCACATCACATAGGGCATAGCTAACATCATCCCAATACGAATAAGCGCCTACTAGAGCTGCTATAGATGTAAAGGCTATGGCTATGTAAACAGTATTCTTACTTGGTTCATACATAAAATATTCCTTCGTTTGATTTCGTGACTGGAATCAATACTATTTCAATCTTTTATTTCTTTTAATAAAGTCTGACGTCCCTGCTTATTCTTTAATTCCACCATATACGCATACCGCAACAATATGTCACTGTCGTTTCTAATATTCGCCAATCGTGTATCCTCTGAATCAGGCAAATTTTTAAGCAATCCGACCTCAACATAAGTAGTATCATTAACCGTACTAATAACAGATACCTCATTCGTTGTATAAATAACAATCCACTTCTCTGGAGACTTTGTGTCTTGTTTAATGGTATAAACCTTGCCATACACGGCATCGATAAGATCGATAGCCGTTGCATTAGGATCTTGTTTTGACGTATACACCTTTAAACCGTCTTTTATACCTTGTGATTCATAATAATAGGAATCCTTAATGCGCTCCTCCATAGTATAGGGAAAACCCACTTCATCACGAAGCTCGTGCCAAGACAAATCTCCTATAAACAAATACCCCAAAAAGAGTAAAATAATTCCCCAACTTAGACCCAATTGAGTCCATTCTTTTCTGCGCGCTGCATTTCGCACTTTTTTACTCGCCGCTTGTGCAGCCTGATCTCTCCGTCGATGTATATCAGACAAACGAATCCGTTCGCCTTGAGCCTGATCTGTTAAACCACCACGCCAGTTCTCTATAAAAAATACAAAGGTCTTATCCTTTTGAACCGCTCTATATTCTTTATAATCTGCTTCGTCGCCACTTCTAGCCTTCGATTGCCCCTCCACAGCTACGACACGTTCTATACCTTTATCATGTAGTCTATATCCTGCAGGAGGGGTTGAACGTAAAACTGTTTCAGAAAAAGTGCAATATTCTTTTTCACCGTTTACAATGGTAAGCCATTTTTTATCCGTCCCATTAACGGGCATAAGACCATATTCGGTCCAAGACTGAGCTCCTTTGGAAACACCTAGTTCTTTTTTATAATTTTCATCATTAAGATCATAACGTATTGTTTTATCAACGATAAACTCTTGATAAGAAAGGACCTCCCCGACTACGTATCGTTTTCCCTGAATCTCTACAACATCATAACACTTAAATTTCATAGCCTAGACTCTTCTGCAATAATTTCTTTTAAAAGCTTAACTTCTTCGTTTGTTAATGGTCGTTCCAATAAATCAGGCCGTAATAATCGTGTCCGTTTTAGTGCTTCCTTTTGACGCCATGCGGCAATATTTTTATGATGACCACTGCGCAATACATCTGGAACAGCCCACCCTCTAAATTCTGGAGGCTTTGTATATTGCGGGCACTCCAAAAGAGACTCATAAAAAGAGTCCTCTTGTGCCCCACTGGCCGCACCTAATACACCAGGTATCATGCGAGCCACTGCATCAGTAACTACCATGGCTGGCAACTCACCACCGGTCAATACATAATCACCAATGGAAATCGTTTCATCTACAAGATGTTTCTCTACGCGATAATCTACACCTTCATAGTGACCACAAATAAGGACCACTTGATCATAGCTAGCCAATTCACGAGCCTTCTCCTGTGTAAAAGGCTGTCCTGTAGGTCCCATAAAGATAATACGACGTCGTATACTTTCATTAGGATTACCAATAAGACTCATTTCATCACACATCTCATCTGTGGTATAAGTATCATTAATATCACTATCATATTGAGCAATAACGGATTCTACGGCTTCAAAAATAGGAGGTGCCATCATGAGCATACCAGCCCCGCCACCATATGGTGTGTCGTCTACTTGACCATGCTTATTATGGCTAAAATCTCGAGGATTCGTTACACCTACAGATAGACGTTTTGCCTCGATAGCTCGTTTTATGATGGAATGATTAAAAAACGCATCAAAAAACTCTGGAAATAAAGATACAATATCAATACGCATAAACCGTCCCCTGTACTTATTAACTCACATTAACTCATTAGTATTATCTATATATAGCTATATTATATACCTTTTACGATAATATACCTATATGTAGATAAAACAAAACCGCCCAAAGGATTATATCCATTCAGGCGGATCTACGATCATCAATTTATTTTCCACATCGATGTCTTTAACGACCTCTTCAATGGCTGCAAATAATTGATCTGGTTCCCCATCTTTAGAGACCACATAGACATCATTAGCACCTGGTTGTAATACATCAGTAACTATGCCAAGCACATTACCCATAGTATCTTGTACCTCAAGGCCAATGATATCAAAGATATAATAGCGACCTTCTGGCAATTCCACTAAATCTTCACGGCGCACTTGAATTTCTTTCTTACTCAATAATTCAGCCGTATTACGATCAGGAATTTCCTTAAAGGATGCTAATACAAATTGTTTGTGAAATCGTGCGGATGCAACGTGGTATTCTTTACCATCGATGTAACAGGCATCCATATGCATAAACCGTTCTGGAAAATCGGTTTGAGGCATAATACGAAGATCACCCCGCACGCCGTGCGGGGCGATGATAACACCTATTGTGATGAAATCGTTATGTTTCATTATTGACGAAACGCAACGATCTTACCGTCTTCTAATAGGATTTCAGCGCCCATCAAGGCATCCAAATTATCCCCGATTTTAACGGTAACTGTTTGCTCTAATGTACCTTGAGGAATTTCAGTTCCTAAAGACAACTCCTTAGCATCCTTCAATTTAGCTGTTACTTCTTCTTTGAAAGCCAAGCGTTTATTTTTTTCTTCGTCGATTTGTTGACGAATAGCAGTGAGACTTGTAGCATCAACTTTAGCTGCATCAGCCAAAATACGTTGAGCTTGGAACTCAATTGCTTCCAAATCTTTATTCACCATATCAAGACGAGTTTCAAGATCGGAAACAATTTTCGCTTTCAAGTCATCTGTTACTTTTGCTTTTACTGCTACAGGGACACGTAATGTCATTTCTTCCATTGGAATACTCCCTTTTAAACAATATCAACAGATATCTTTTTGTTCTCTTTAATAGCCGCCGCTTTCACCACAGAGCGAATCGCTTTAGCAATTCTACCTTGCTTTCCGATGACTTTACCCATATCCTCTGGGGCTACATGAAGTTCATAAACTTCCACATTCCCCTTTTGGACCATGGTAACAGAAACGGCATCAGGCTGCTTCACTAATGATTTCGCAATTAATGAAATTAATTCTATCATCACAGTATGCCTCTCTATTAATTACTTTTTAGCGTCTGCAAATTTTTGCATAACGCCTTGTTTTTTGAACAAGGAGCGAACAGTGTCAGTAGGCTGAGCACCTTTAGCTAACCAAGCCAAAGCTTTTTCTTCGTCTACATTAACGATAGCTGGTTGTTTAGTAGCATCATATTGACCAATTGTGTCAACAGGACGACCTTCACGTGGAGCACGTGCGTCAGCAACTACGATACGGTAGAAAGGAGCTTTTTTAGCACCTAAACGAGTCAAACGAATTTTTAACATTGTGAAATTCACCTCCTTATACTGATGTGGATGGACAAGTTCAGCGCCCCTGCCCATGTATTACATAAACGGTAATTTAGGCATTCCAGGGAAGCCGCCCTTACCGCCACGTAAACCTTGCATGCGCTTCATCATCTTCCGCGCTTCTTCAAATTGTTTCAACAAGCGATTTACATCTTGGACCTGTGTACCAGAACCTAATGCAATACGCTTGCGGCGAGAACCGTTAAGAATACTTGGATTTTCTCGCTCTGCCGCCGTCATGGATGTAATGATAGCCTCAATACGACGCACCTCTTTACTATTCAAATCAAGGTCCTTTAATTGATCCTTAATTTGTCCCATGCCTGGCAACATTCCAATAATATTTTGTAATGGCCCTAACTTTCGCACCTGGTTCATCTGTTTTAAGAAGTCATCCAAGGTGAAATTGTTTTTCGCCATTTTCTTTGCCATTACACGAGCTTCTTCTTCATCGATGGCGCCTTGTACATTTTCAATCAATGTTTTAAAGTCGCCCAAATCGAGAATACGAGAAGCCATGCGGTCTGGATAGAATACATCAAAGCCATCCATTTTTTCGCTCACACCAGTGAACTTAATTGGCAAGCCTGTTACAGCTTTGATGGATAATGCGGCACCACCGCGCGCATCACCATCGAGTTTAGTAAGGATAACACCATCAACACCTAATTTTTCGTTAAAGGTTTGAGCGGTTGTTACTGCATCTTGACCGATCATAGAATCTACAACGAGCAGAATTTCATGAGGTCGAACAGCAGCTTTGATGTTTGACAACTCATCCATGAGGACTTCGTCTATAGCCAAACGTCCTGCGGTATCGATGATAACAACATCTTTCAACATATGCGTGCTTTGCTCTACAGCGCGACGCGCAATATCTACTGGATTTGCACCATGTGTTTCATCCGCAAATACTGGAATATCAATTTGCTTACCTACAACTTGCAACTGAGTAATCGCAGCTGGACGATATACGTCGGCAGCGACAAGCATCGGACGTTTACCTTGTTTACGTAGGTATACAGCTAGTTTACCAGCTGTTGTAGTCTTACCAGCACCTTGTAAACCAACGAGCATAATAATCGTTGGAGGCTTGCTAGAAATCATGATACGACTTTGCGTACCACCCAAGAGAGCCGTTAACTCATCATTTACGATTTTAATAACCGTTTGGGCTGGATTCAAGGATCCGAACACCTCTTCACCAAGGGCCTTTTCCTTAATGGACTTAACAAAGTCCTTTGCTACCATAAAGTTAACGTCAGCTTCTAATAAAGCTGTACGTACCTGACGCAACGCAAGATTGACATCATCTTCTGTAATTTTGCCCTTCCCTTTTAAGGATTGAAAGGCTTCTTGCAGTTTTTCTGACAAGCTATCAAATGCCATAATATCCCTCCATTTGCGCCAATACTTGTTGCACCTTGGTTTCGGCTAACACCTCTTTAGGCAATGTTGCTTTCAACTGTGAAAGCAAGCCTTCCCGTTGTTCATATTGTGCCACCAAGTGCAATTTAGATTCGTAATCATTTAAAATGTGTCGAGCACGCTGTAAGTTATCGTGTACAGCCTGTCGTGATACGCCTAATTCCTCAGCAATCTCGCCAAGGGACATATCATCTTCGTGGTGAAGTTGTAAGGACATGCGTTGCTTGTCCGTCAACAATGGCCCATAGAAATCTAAGAGCAAACTTATAAGTACTCGTTCTTCCATTTCGCCACCTCCATCACTGTCAAGTCATATTACTTTACATATGGTACATTATAAAAAAAGATGTGTCAAGTAGAAATACTTAACACACTTAATTCATTACTATAATACATATAAATCACAGTTATACAAGCTATCTCATCCCCTTAAATGAACAAAACCATAAACTAATTGACTACCTTAACATAATCATTCTAGACAAATTTAATTCATAATCAATGATAATTAATTCTAATTTCTACTTTTATATCTATAATAATATGCTATAATATCAATATCTAATATTTTCAATATAAAAAAACAGGAGGTATTATATGAATACCAAACAATATGACATTATCGTCTTAGGTTTCGGCAAGGCTGGCAAAACATTAGCCGCAAAATTTGGCTCTATGGGCAAATCCGTAGCCATGATTGAAGAAAATCCACTAATGTACGGTGGTACATGTATTAATATCGCATGTATTCCTACTAAAACGATGATCATTGCCGCATCAAAAGGCTTATCATACGATCAAGTATTAAATCAACGTGAAGTTGTTACATCTCGCTTAAGAAATAAAAACTTTACTATGTTAGATTCTAATGATCATGTCGATGTCTATACTGGACATGGTGCATTTATTAGCAATAAAGAAATCTCTGTTACCGCTGGCGAGGATAAGATTATATTATCTGCTGACACTATCGTTATAAACACTGGTGCTGTAGCGATTAAACCTAATATTTCTGGCATTGATACAGCTACAGGTTTCTATAATAGTACAGAAATTCAACAATTACCTACTCAACCTAGTACATTAGGTGTTATCGGCGCTGGTCCTATCGGTCTTGAATTTGCAAGTCTATATGCAAAACTTGGTGCTAAGGTAACTGTATTCAACATCGAATCTAGCATCTTAAAACGCGAAGAACCTATCGTTCAAGAGCTAGCTACTGAGTACTTAACTGAACAAGGCATTACCATTCTTAATAATGTAACATTAGACTCTGTATCCAATGATGACAACAAACCAGTTATCAAAGCTAATAATCAAAACTATACATTTGATGCTGTTCTATATGCTACAGGTCGCAAAGCCAATACAGCTAATATCGGTTTAGAACATACTGATATCGCTACTAACGAACGCGGTGCTATTGTAGTTAATGATACTTGTGAAAGCTCCGTTCCTGGTGTATACGCAGTCGGCGATGTAAACGGTGGTCCTCAATTCACATATGTATCTCTTGATGACTTCCGTATCGTATTTGGTGCACTTACAGGCAACGGCCACTATACCTTAAAAGATCGTAAAAATATACCTTATACTACCTTCCTAACACCTCCACTTTCTCGGGTAGGTCTTACAGAAGAAGATGCAATCAACCAAGGATATACGATTAAAACCAAGGAAATGCTCGTAGCTACCATGCCAAGAGCACATGTAAACGACTATTTAAAAGGTGCTTTTAAAATTGTTGTAGATGCGGATAACGACTTAATCCTGGGCGCTACACTCTATTCCCAAGGCGCAGAAGAATTGATTAACTTAATTAAAATGGCTATGGATAATAACATTCCATATACATATTTCAAAAATCAAATCTTCACACACCCTACAATGGCAGAAAACTTAAACGACCTTTGTAATTTCTAATAATTTAATAGCTAATACAATCACTAATTATAAAATAATAACCTAACCAAAAAGCCTTTAGACGCTAAACTAATTTAGCAACTAAAGGCTTTTGTATTTATCGATATGATAGTTTATTTATCAATGTATCAGATTATTATAGCTTTTTTAGCAGTGCCTAACTAAAACATGCTAAGACATTGTAGCAATTAATTTTTAGTAAACAATCTGCGCACTATCGTTTGTAATTTAGGGGTTAATACAATAGCAACCACAATTCCTGCGGCACTTGTAATCAAAGAGTATTGAATTTTACTAGCCGCCACGACCGCACTTTCAAGAACGAACCACCACGCAAGGAAGTAGCCAAAAGCGGTCCAAACAGCACCAATAATAAGGGCTACTAAAATACGACCAAAGGATGCAGTTGGTTTTGTAATAGAGGGTGGCAAATAGCCTGCAGTCATACCACCTACGATAAGTCCTGCAATTCCTTTAATAAAGAAAGAGAATACGATGTACTGTGTATGACCACCAAAGAGATCAAATAGTGCAGATCCAATTGCCGCACCCAAGCCTCCATATAATCCACCAAAAAGTATAGATGTTGTAAAGAGTGCAGCCGATCCTAAATGAACCATAGCGCCACTCGGTATTTCAATGCGAATTGTAGTAGCCACTGCACATAACGCGGCAATAAAACCAATATAGACAATGTCTCGAGTACTTAATTTCATAATCATGAACCTCTCTTTTAAATCAATTACTATATTCAGTATAACAAATCATAAGCCGTCTAAAAACACCATTATCGTAGGAATTAAATATTCATTTCACGTCTCAATATAAGATATAAATATATACTTAACTATATGTCTGTAGATATAATAAAGCACCTATACCTCTGTATAGGTGCTTTATAGTATTCAATTATATGTATAATCTTAAATTTTAGCTCGTTTCAAACGAAGTGAATTACTTACAACTGTAACAGAGCTAAATGCCATCGCTGTACCAGCAATCATAGGATTTAACGCACCAATAGCGGCCAAAGGAATGCCAATACAGTTAAAGATCAATGCCCAAAATAGGTTTTGTTTAATATTGGTCATTGTCTTACGGCTGAGTCGTACTGCTTGTACCAAGGTATGTAAATCATTTCGTACAAGGACGATGTCGGCTGCTTCTACCGCAATATCTGTACCACTGCCAATAGCAAAACCAATATCTGCCGTAACGAGAGCAGGAGCATCATTGATACCGTCACCAACCATCCCCACTACAAGACCTTTATCTTGCAATTCTTTTACCTTGCTAGCCTTATCTTGAGGCAATACTTCAGCTATAACATGGGAGATACCCGCCTGTTTAGCAATATATTGAGCAGTTCGACGATTATCACCAGTAAGCATCCATACATCAATACCTTGAGCATGTAACTCTTTTACAACCTCGATAGTTTCTGGACGTAATTCGTCTTCTACAGCCCACAAAGCACTAACAACGCCATCTACAGCTAGAACAGATACGGAAGCACCTTGTTCTTCAAATTGTAAAATATCTTCTTGAACCGCCGTTAAATCATAACCTAGTTCATTCATCCAACGACTGTGCCCAAGTTGTACGGATACGCCTTGGTATGCACCTTGTAACCCTTTACCTGGTACATCAGCAAAACTTTCAAGTTCAACAGCTTTACCTTTATAGCCATGATCTTCACCATAGTAAACCATGGCCTTTGCAATCGGATGAGATGTACCACTTTCAAGAGCCATCATAATAGACATATTAGTACTTTCATCACCATTATAATTTTTAAAAGCCGTCACATCCAATACACCCTGTGTAAGGGTACCGGTTTTATCCATAACAATGGCATCGAGTTTACCCGCTTTTTCAAGATATTCTGCACTCTTGATGAGCACACCGTGTTCCGCACCAAGGCCAGACCCAACCATGATAGATGTTGGTGTAGCAAGGCCAAGCGCACAAGGACATGCGATAACCAGTACCGCTGTTGCATTAATGAGAGCAACGTTAATAGAATCTCCCATAATGAAGTACCACACAAGACCTGTCAAAACAGCAAGGCCAATAACGGTCGGTACAAAATATTGAGCCACGATATCTGCAATACGTTGAATACTAGCCTTGGAGGTTTGTGCCTCTTCTACAACCTTGATAATTTGAGACAACATCGTATCGGAACCGATACGCTTTGCTTCCATGGTAAAAGCGCCACTTAGGTTTATAGTAGCACCAATAACTTCAGAACCAACTTGTTTTTCTACCGGTAAGCTTTCACCGGTCAGCATAGCCTCATCTACTGTGGAATATCCCTCAGTAATCGTGCCATCAACAGGGATTTTTTCACCTGCACGAACTTGTAAAATATCACCGGTTACCACCTTAGATGTAGGGATATCAATAAATTCTCCATCACGCAACACATGAGCTGTTGCGGGTTGTAAGGCAATCAACTTTTGAAGTGCTTCAGAGGTACGCCCCTTCGCAATTTCTTCTAATAGCTTACCAAGAAGGATAAATGTAATGAGCCACGCAGAGGTTTCAAAATATATTCCATGAGGGCCTAATTCAGGGTGAAATTGCCAGTTATAGATACTGAATAGATAAGCTACCGTCGTGCCCATTACTACGAGTACATCCATCGTAAGCGCCCCATTTTTCACTGCACTCCAGGCGCTCTTATAGAACATGAGACCAGGACCAAACTGAGCAATAGTAGCAAGAACAAACTCTACCCATACAGGCAATGCCTGAATACCAAATCGATGTAAGGTCATATTAATCATCATCGGTACTGCCATACAAGCGGCAATAATAAGTCGTATAATATGAGGTTTTAAGTTAACCTTTTCTATTTCTTGCTTTGTTTCGTCTGCTTCTGTAGCACCAAAACCAATATTCGTAATGGCATCAATAATCTGTTGTGAATCTATAGTAGCGCCATCTTTATATTCAACACTCCCCTTTCGAGTTAAGAGGTTGACCTTAACAGATTCTACGCCCTCGACTTTAGAAACAACGTTTTCAACGCGTTTTACACAAGCTGCACAGTGCATACCTGTAATATCAAATTCTTGTTTTTTTACGCTCATATTCACAGGCCTTTCTACTCTGTAGATATATCTTATCTTACAACTTACTATATTATTACAAATTCGTACTATATTTTGTATTTATGTACTTAAATATACGTCTAAACATCTATCTATAAAAAGCTATATATCCTATTGTAAATAAAATAGCAATAAACACGTTCACTAAGAATGTTTCAATATATTCTAAAACTTCAATATATGAACATATTACATGACTAACTACTCATATATCTATATTTAATGATAACATAAATTCTCATTACGTCAATATCCTACCAAATATAGAGGGTTATTTCTTTTTTATAAGGGAATTAACCGCTTTTACCTATACATAGCCTTCATAAATAGATTATAATAAAGTGATGATGAATAAACATAAGCTTTGATTCCAAAGGAGGTGAATATATGACTGAATCAGTAAGCCCTACGGTGGAATTTATTTCTCTAGCAAAAGAATTTCGCCATGAATATGTTGTTGAAAAATCACGGTTTATAACAACTGTATATCCTTGCAAGACTGAAGAGGAAGCCCAAACCTTTATAAGCCGCATCAATAAAGAATTCTGGGATGCACGTCATAACTGCACAGCCTATGCATTAGGACCACAGCAAGAACAACAACGATCTTCCGATAATGGAGAACCATCAGGTACAGCAGGTAAACCAATGCTAGAAGTACTCAAAAAGACTGGCATTACCAATGTAGCCGTCGTCGTAACACGTTATTTTGGAGGTATTAAATTGGGCGCTGGTGGCTTGATTCGGGCCTATTCACACTCCGTTGCGGAAACCTTACGTCTTGCCCCTAAAGAACTACATACAACACGAACCCGACTACAAGCAAAGATTGACTATTCGCTGTATGGAGCAGTAGAAAGATATGTCCAGGACGAAAAATTACATTATGAAGCAAGCTTTGGTGAATATGTAGACATTACAATTCTAATACCACCTACTGATGTAGAGCACATACAAAAAGAGCTCCAAGACATAAGTCATGGAGCTGCTACTTGTACTGTATTAGATTCTATTGAGGTGGTACTACCACTAGATAAATAATCTAGTTAGTAGATTCCAAACTTTTAATTGCCGTTATTAACTAAACCGGCTATGCCTTGACCGAGTTCACGACGTTTTTCCTTAGTCATAGGATAAGGCCATACTCGTTCTAACTGTTTTTTCCGGCTAATTTTATTACGAGCCGTCATTAATCTACGTGCTTCCCAATTACGAATTGCTTGACCTAAGGTTCTTTTTACCACGCCCATAGTAGTACCTACTTTCTTAACTCTTGTTGTATATCAAAATTTGTGATAAGTATAGAAAGATAATTTAAAACTCAATTTACTTTCTATTACTTTGTTGAATTTAGTATATATAGCATTTTATTAAATGTGAAATGACCGTTACTTAGTTCGTTATAATTTTTATTTATCATATTATGTGTATAATAGGGAGATTCTATGGATACATCTTACTACCACAATTTTATTACCCTTGTTCAAACGGGCAATATGACACAGGCCGCAGAGATTCTTCATATTACACAACCAGCGTTAAGTAAGCAGTTGAAATATTTAGAGGCTGAATTTGGGGCTCAATTAATCAACATTAAACGCGGCCAACGAGGATCAAACTTGCAATTAACAGATGCTGGTAAAATCTTCTACGAAAAAGCGCAACAACTCTGCTCTATTGAAGAATCTACATATAATGCTGTACAACAATTGAATTCACGCATTGAAGGTACTTTACGCATTGCGACGTCTGCATCTCGTTCAACGCCAATCGTACAGCAATATTTACCAGCTTTTTCCATGAAATATCCATCTGTCCATTTTGAAATTTATGAAGGACTTATGACAAATGTAGTGACCCAACTTATCAACGGTAGCGCCGAATTAGGTATCGCCAATATTCAAATGGTAGATATCGATAAATTTGATATTCTGCTTACCCAAGAAGAGCATTTATACGCTATTTTCCGCCGTGATGTATTCTGGACAGATCGTGAACATGATACCATCACGTGGGAAGACATAAAAAAATGTCCTCTATCCCTTTCTGGTGGCTCTGTCCGAATGATTATGCAATCTAGCTTAACAGATATGGAGCAACTTAATGCGGTAGCTATAACTACAACAAAAAGCTCAGCTATTGAGTGGGCCTCTTCTGGTCGTACAGTTTCTTTAGTCCCAATGGACGCTAAGGAACTCATTAATCATCGCAAAATGGCCCGCATCAAATTGCCAGAATTCTCGGGGGATTTCAAAAAAGCTTTTATCACGCTTAAAGGCCATGCGCTTTCCCCAGTTGCGCAGCAATTTATCGACTTTTACAAAGCCTATGTATAATCATATTTGTACATACTATTACCATACTATGACATTAACAGCTCATATGATTGGTACCTATTTGATTATAGATGCCAATACAATACATAAGAAAAGACCTAGTACAATTTGTACTAGGTCTTTTTGTATCAGATCTTACATTACGGCAATGCTTATGGTTGCTTAAGTTCACCGTAGATATGATTTTATTAAGCTTGATGAACAGCACCTACAATATCAGTGATGCTGTTAAGATTATATTGTTCTACATATTCGCTCATTTCACGGGCAATACGTGAAATTGCTGTTGGATCTACCATCGTAGCTGTACCAACTTGAACGGCTTGCGCCCCTGCCATCATAAATTCGATAGCATCTGTGCCAGTCATGATACCACCAAGACCAATAATAGGAATAGTTACCTCTTTATAAACTTGGTGCACCATGCGAAGAGCCACGGGCTTTACGGCTGGGCCAGATAATCCACCATAAGTGTTCCCCAATACAGGCTTGCGACGATGAATATCTATAGCCATGCCCAACAAGGTATTAATTAGACTTACTCCATTACCACCGCCTGCTTCAACAGCCTTTGCGATTTCTACAATGTCTGTTACATTTGGTGAAAGCTTAACGATAACAGGTTTATCCGTTACCTTACGAACCGCTTTAGTTACCGATTCAACGACCTTTGGATCTACGCCAAAGGCCATGCCTTCACATTCTACATTTGGGCAAGATACGTTGACTTCTAATCCTGCAATGCCATCTACAGATAATGTCTCTGCCATCCATGCAAATTCATCAATTGTACCAGCAGACATATTCGCTAGCAATGGTACATCATATTTCTTAAGCTCTGGTAGAATTTCTCTAACAAAATGTTCAGCTCCAGGATTTTCAAGACCAATACAGTTCAATACGCCAGATGGTGTTTCTGCAATGCGAGTACCAGGATTGCCATGACGTCCTTTTGGTGTTAAACCTTTTACGGAGATAGCTCCTACCTCATTGCTAAGGTCTAAATACCCAGCATACTCAGGGCCATTACCAAAGGTGCCAGATGCAGCGATAATAGGATTTTTCATCTTAATACCGCAGTAATCAACAGCAAGCTTTGGATTAGGCGTAACGGTGTTATTTAAATCGCGTTCACGCATTAAAAGAACACCTCCTCAGCTGGGAATACAGGACCATCCTTACAAACCTTATAGCGTTTACCTTCTGCACCATCACAAGCACAGCCTAAACAACCTCCAGTACCACAGCCCATACGCTCCTCAAGAGAAACTTGGCAAGGCACATTCAGTTCTTTAGCCACTTGAGCTACGCCTTTCATCATCGGCATAGGACCACAAGTCATGATAGAGGTAAAGGAATTAGCATTAATTAGGTCTGGCATAATAGCCGTAGGGAAACCTTTTATGCCCACACTACCATCATCAGTAGTGATATGTACTGTAACAGGCCTATCTTTAAATAGATCAGCCCAGAAGGTTTCGCTTTCATTTCTAAAACCAAGAATAACTTGTGCTTCTTCACGTTTTTGCAAATGCGACGCGATGCATAGCATCGGTGCGATACCAACGCCACCGCCAATGAGAAGCATATTATTAGATGTTACAAACGGTTCGCCCAAAGGGCCTAAACAATCTAATGTATCACCAGGCACGAGACGTGTCATAATTTCAGTCCCCTTACCTACGACGCGATACAAAAGGGTAATAATACCCTTTCGGGCATCGAATCCAGCATAGCTAATAGGGCGACGCAATAATGGCGCCGTAGAGTCCGCTACGCGAACATTACAAAACTGTCCTACCTTTGCTTCTGCTGCTTGTTTTGGTGCGTGAATATCCATAATCCACACATCAGAGCCTATTTGCTCATTGCGAACGACTTCGCCCTGTTCTACATAGCCACTCATGGTTATTACTCCAATTCAAAATCTTGTAACGCTTCTACAGAGTAGTTAGCATCATCTTTACGATTCGCCACAACACGCAATACTTCCCGTGCTGTATCAAGACTTGTTAAGCAAGGTGTACCCATTTCTACAGCGAGACGACGTAATTGGAAGCCTTCGCGTTCAGGACGTTTACCTGCAGTCAATGTATTAAGTACAAGATCCACTTTATCTTGACGAATGTGATCAGCACAGTTGTCATCACCTTCAGAGATTTTATTAACCACCTTACAATCAACACCGTGTTCGATAAAGTATTTACCTGTACCACCAGTTGCTTCAATATGATAACCAAGATCGATGAACCCTTTTGCAAGTTCACAAGCTTCTGCTTTATCACGGTCTGCTACTGTCATAAGAATTGTACCATCCTCTGGAATACGCATGTTGGCACCATTGATAGCTTTGAATAAAGCTTCAGAATATGTACGACCAATCCCCATAACTTCGCCAGTAGATTTCATTTCAGGTCCAAGAGCGATTTCCACAAGCCCCATTTTGGAGAAGGAGAATACAGGTGCTTTTACAGCTACATAAGGTTTATTAGGTACAAGACCTAGTGGCAAGCCCAAATCTTTTAAGCTTTCACCAAGCGCAATACGTGTTGCACATTCTACCATATTGATACCTGTTACCTTAGAAATGAATGGTACGGTGCGGCTAGAACGAGGGTTAACTTCGATTACATTAAGTTCACCATCAGCCACGATATATTGAATGTTAAGCACACCTTTAACATTAAGACCTACTGCAATACGACGTGTATAGTCAACAATTTGATCAATCAATTCTTGACTCAAGTGTTGAGCTGGGTAAACGGCCATGGAGTCACCAGAGTGAACACCGGCACGTTCGATTTGTTCCATAATACCAGGGATACATACATCAGTACCGTCGGAAATAGCATCAACCTCTACCTCCATACCAACCATGTAACGGTCGATAAGAACAGGATGCTCCTTAGATGCTACTACGGCTTCCTTCATGTATACATCAAGCTCTTTATCATTGTATACGATTTCCATCGCACGCCCCCCCAATACATAGGAAGGACGAACGATTAATGGGTATTTTAACTTTTTAGCTGCTTCTTGTGCTTCTTCATCAGAGGTTACCAGAGCACCTACTGGACGAGGAATGCCAAGTTTCGCCAACAATTCATCAAAGCGTTCACGGTCTTCTGCCATATCGATGCTATCCACGGATGTACCAAGAATTTTTACACCGCGCTTAGCCAATGGGCCTGCCAAGTTAATCGCTGTTTGTCCACCGAATTGAGCGATAACGCCAACTGGCTGTTCTTTATCAATGATTTCCATAACATCGTCCACAGTCAATGGCTCAAAGTATAAAGAATCAGAAATATCAAAGTCTGTAGAAACTGTTTCTGGGTTGTTATTAATCATAATGGATTGGTAACCCGCTTTACGGAGTGCCCAAGATGAGTGTACGGAACAATAGTCAAACTCTACGCCTTGACCAATGCGAATTGGCCCAGAACCAAGTACTACTACAGATTTTTCACCTAGTGGTTTAACTTCATCTTCTTGCGCATAGGCACTATAATAGTACGGCGTTTTAGATTCAAATTCTGCCGCACATGTATCTACGTATTTATATGTTGGTAGAATGTTCCATTCTTTACGTTTTGCGCGAACTTCTTCTACAGTTGTATTAGCATAGCGAGCAATAACAGAATCGGTGAAGGAATAGCGTTTTGCTTTGCGCAATACATCTTCTGTTAAGCCCTGTTCAGCCAATGCTTTTTCTACATTAACAATGTTTTTGATTTTTTCAATAAAGAATGTATCAATTTTTGTAATATAGTGGATTTTTTCTACACTAATCCCCTTGCGAAGAGCTTCTGCCACAACATAGATACGTTCATCATCTACTAAGTGTAAACGTTCGATAAGCTGTTCCATGGATTCATGGGCGATTTTCTTAAGCTCAATATGGTCTAAACCGATCTCCAAGGAACGAATTGCTTTTAACAAAGACCCTTCTAAAGAGCGGTCGATAGCCATAACTTCGCCAGTAGCCTTCATTTGAGTGCCCAATGTGCGGTCCGCCAAATTGAATTTTTCAAATGGCCAACGTGGAAACTTCGTTACTACATAGTCGAGTGTAGGCTCGAAGCATGCTTTTGTTTCGCCTGTTACAGCATTTGTAATTTGATCCAATGTCATGCCTACTGCGATTTTAGCTGCTACCTTCGCAATTGGATAACCAGTTGCTTTAGATGCCAATGCAGAGGAACGAGATACGCGAGGGTTTACTTCGATAACGATATATTCGTTGCTATTTGGATTCAAAGCGTATTGTACGTTACAACCACCTTCGATTTTCAAATAACGGATAATCTCTACAGATGCGGTACGCAGCATTTGGTATTGAATATCATTTAAAGTCTGGCTTGGTGCCACAACGATAGAGTCCCCAGTATGCACACCAACAGGGTCAATATTCTCCATATTACATACTATGATGCAATTATCTGCACTATCGCGCATTACTTCGTATTCAATCTCTTTCCAGCCTGCAACGGAACGTTCTGCTAGGATTTGGTGAATTGGTGAAAGTTTCAACCCACGGCGTGTAATTTCATACATTTCATCTTCGTTATGGGCAATACCGCCACCAGTACCGCCTAACGTGTATGCAGGGCGGATGATAATAGGATACCCAATGCGATTAGCAAAGGTTACTGCTTCTTCAAGATCGTTAAAGATATCGGATTCAGGAACTGGTTGATTAATTTCCTTCATCGCTTCTTTGAAGAGTTCACGGTCTTCGGCTTGTTTAATAGCTTCAAGAGTTGTACCAAGAAGTTTTACACCATATTTTTCTAATACGCCCGCTTCAGACAATTGTACGGTCATATTAAGGCCTACTTGACCACCTAATGTAGCCAACAAGCCCCAAGGGCGTTCTTTTTTAATTACTTCTGTTACGAATTCAAGACTAATCGGTTCTACATATACGCGGTCTGCAATATCTGTATCAGTCATAATAGTAGCAGGGTTAGAGTTAACCAATACTACTTTATAACCCTCTTCTCGAAGGGAACGGCATGCTTGTGTACCAGCATAGTCAAACTCTGCAGCTTGGCCGATAATAATTGGACCAGAACCAATTACAAGTACTTTTTTTGCTTCTGAGGTCATATTATTTTCCCTTTCTCATTAAGTCTTCAAATTCGTCAAATAAATATAGGTTATCAGTAGGTCCTGGGGATGCTTCTGGATGGTATTGTACGGAGAAGATTGGCAATTCTTTATGACGCATACCTTCTACGGTGCCATCATTTACACTACGATGTGTAATTTCTACAAAAGCTGGCAAAGAAGTATCATCTACCGCATAGCCATGATTTTGAGATGTAATATATACCCGACCAGTACGTAAATCTTGTACAGGATGGTTAGAACCACGGTGACCAAATTTCAATTTGAATGTAGTCCCACCATAGGCTTGTGCCAATACTTGATGCCCCATACAGATGCCAAAGATTGGTTTCTTACCAAACATCTTCTTTACTTCTTCTACTGCATAGCCAAGATCTTGAGGGTCTCCAGGGCCATTAGATAAAAAGATACCATCTGGATTTGCTGCCAACACATCTTCGGCCTTAGCATCTGCAGGAAATACAGTAAGACGACAGCCTGCAGCTTCTAGAGAGCGAAGGATATTTTCCTTTACACCATAATCCATTACCGCTACGTGGAATTCAGCATTTTTATCGCCACGCATACCTTGCCATTTTGTAGTTACACGCATAACTTGATCTGTTGGCAAGTCTTGTTTAAACAATTTTTGAATATCCTCCATAGGATAATCAGAGCGTACAAGTACACCCTTCATTACACCATGGTTACGAAGAACACGTGTAATCGCACGTGTATCTACATCATAAAGGCAAGGGATGCCGTGCAAACGAAGATACTCACTAAATAACCCCTCATTTTGCCAGTTAGATGGAAAGTCACATAGTTCACCTACAATAAAACCTTTACAATATGGCTTAGGACCTTGAGTGATAGAATTTAAAGTACCATAATTACCAATTAAAGGATAGGTTAATGTAATAATTTGATCCGCATAGGATGGGTCAGTCAAGATTTCTTGATACCCGGTCATACCTGTGTTAAATACAACTTCACCTACCGTTGGGGCGCCACCTAATAAGGAACCTTCAAACACGGAACCATCTTCAAGAACTAACTTGCCTTTCATTATAAGACTACGCCCTCCTTCATAACAATTTTGCCATCAACTACTGTGAGTTTAGCTTTACCTGTAACAGTCATACCATCAAATGGGCTAACTTTACCTTTTGTATAAAATTTATTTCTATCTACTGTCCACTTTTCAGTTGTAGAGAATACAGTAATATCCGCTGGCTTACCAACTTCAAGAACACCTGCATCAAGGTGCATCAACTCAGCTGGTCGAGTACTCATATAGTACACAACTTGATCAATGCTAAGTTTATCAGGACCATATGCATTTGTAATAACCGCTGCCAAAGATGTTTCGAGGCCACTGAAACCATTTGGTGCACAGCAGAATTCATGGTCTTTTTCTTCGTATGCATGTGGTGCATGGTCTGTAATAATCGCATCGATTGTGCCATCTTTCAAGCCTTCTAATAATGCTTGGCGATGATCTTCTGAGCGAATTGGAGGAGCCATTTTAAATGCTGGATTATATTCGCGTAGGTATTCATCTGTGAAAGACAAATGTTGGCTTGTAACTTCACAGGTTACATTAAGGCCTTTAGCCTTCGCACGGCGCACCATATCTACAGTATTTTTACTACTTACATGGGCGATATGGATATGACCACCTGTCATTTCAGATAACAAGATATCACGAGCAACAGCCAAATCTTCAGCTACTGCAGGACGACCAATAACACCTAATTCATAAGAAACAATACCTTCATGCATATGGCCATTTTTAGTCAATGTAATATCTTCTGCATGGTCGATAACCATTTTATTAAACATGGACGAGTATTCTAAGGCACGACGCATAAATGCAGCATTTTCTACATAGTGACCATCATCGGAGAATGCTACTACACCAGCTTCTGCCATATCGCCCATTTCAGCAAGTTCCTTACCTTCTAGGCCTTTGGATACAGCGCCAATAAATTCTACTTTCACAACGCCAGTGAGTTCAGCCTGTTTTTGTAAACCTCTTACAAGTGCAGCATTATCTACAACTGGGTTAGTATTAGCCATAGTGACAACACGTGTGAAACCACCTGCAGCAGCCGCTTGTGTACCAGAGTGGAAATCTTCTTTAGCTTCTTGGCCTGGTTCACGCAAATGTGTGTGAATATCGATAAGACCAGGTGCTACGATAAGCCCTGTTACATCATAAACTTCAGCACCTTCAGCACTCAAGTTTTGACCGATGGCTGCAATTTTACCATCTTTTACGAGAACATCTGCTACTTCGTTTTGTTTTTTTGCCGGATTAACTACCGTACCATTTTTAATAAGCAAGCTCACTACCGTCACCTCCGATAATAGTTAAGTACAATACAGCCATACGTACAGCTACGCCATTACGTACCTGTTCTTGAATTACGGATTGATTAGAATATGCTACATCTGGTGCAATTTCAAGGCCGCGGTTCATAGGACCTGGATGCATTACCATTACATCATCTTTAGCTAATTTTAATACATCATTGTTAATACCAAAGATACGAGCATATTCTCTATTTGTAGGATACAATGCAGAATGAATGCGTTCTAATTGAATGCGAAGTACGTTAACTACATCTGCATCAGCCACTGCTTCACGAATATCGTGGTGTACGGTAACACCTAATTTTTCAAATTCTGGATATACCATTGTACGAGGACCAGCTAGATGTACATCAGCCCCCATTTTTGTAAGGCCATAAATGTTGGAGCGTGCTACGCGACTATGCATTATATCGCCAAGGATAACCACCTTTAGGCCTTCAATAGATTTCTTTTTCTCTAAGATAGAGTACATATCTAGTAAAGCTTGTGTTGGATGCTCATGAGCGCCATCACCTGCATTAATGATGATAGGATCTACGGCTTTCGTAGCGTATAAAGGTGCACCTTCTGCGCTGTGGCGCATTACGATAGCATCTGTACCCATGTAGGACATTGTTAACAATGTATCGCGGAAGCTTTCACCTTTACCCATGGAAGAACCACTAGGAGAAAGATTGATTACGTCAGCCCCTAAATATTTTCCGGCTAACTCAAAGGAACTACGAGTACGAGTACTTGGTTCCATAAAAAGGTTGATAATGGATTTCCCCTTTAATAGTGGAACCTTCTTGTCATCAGAAAGAACGATTTTCTTCATTTTCTTTGCCACATCTAAAATCAATTTGATTTCTTCAGGTGACACATTTTGCAAACCCAATAAATCTTTGCCTTTTAGGCTAACTTGTCCCATGATTTCCTCCTAACTCACGTAACAAAAAAGACCTTTTGCCCAGGGCAAAAGGTCAAATAGTTTGCACAAAGAAGCCCCTATGGGCACTTCAACTATATTCCTTTCTCAGCCTCTCTGGACTAAATTAAAAGGTATTGTATTATGCAATGGTCTCTCGTACCATATATGCATTTCTTTATTTATTGTACTGAATCCACCTTTGAAAGTCAATGTAAAACACAAAATTCATATGTATTTTAAAAAGAGGACAAGCATATAAAATTGCTTGTCCTCTCTATATTTAAACAGCTATTAATACACTTCTATATCTTAAACTTTAATCTAAAATTTCTTTTTTAGAAATTAAGGGTCTTAACCTAATGGATATAATCTTGGTGGGTTTTCTTCATCATTTTGCTGTTCATTTTGTGGAGTATATGGCATTTGATCTTGTTGCGGCTCATTCGCTACAGGATTTATCTGCACATATTGCTGATTTGGCGACAATTGAGGTTGACGTTGCTCACGACGACGTGTATTTTGAGATGCAGTCGGTCTAGGTTTAGTCAACTCATCAATGGATACAGCATTTGGAATAGTTACATTTGATGTATCCCCATGAATATCATCAAGTTCACTGAAGGAAGGAGTCCTCTTAGATGCTTGAGCAGCCTTACGTTCGGCTTCAAGTTGTTGACGGGCAAGTTCTGCACGACGACGAGCGCTTTCTTGTTGATCTCGAACACGTTGAATCGCTTCAGCACGCTCTTTTGCTTTACGCTCTATTTCAGCTTGAGCCAACGCTTGTTGACGGGCAGCTTCAGCTTTACGTTCTGCCTCTAGTTGCGCTTTATATCGTTCCTCAGCAAGGCGTCGTGCCTCGGCTGCTTGACGTTCTGCTTCAGCTCGTTCTGCAGCAAGTCGCTCTTGCTCTGCCTTACGAGCCTCTTCGGCACGTCTTGCTTCTTCTATGCGACGAGCTTCTTCGGCTCTACGCACTTCTTCGGCACGTTTAGCCTCTGCAGCAATGCGAGCTTCTTCAGCACGGCGCGCTGCTTCAAGTCGTTCCTGTTCAGCTCTACGTTGTGCCTCAAGTCTAGCTGCTTCTGCTTTCCGAGCTTCTTCTGCTCTACGTGCTTCTGCTTCTAAACGAGCTTGTTCAGCTTTACGCGCCGCTTCAATTCTCGCAGCTTCAGCTTTGCGTGCTTCCTCTGCTCGTTTTGCTTCTGCTGCTACGCGAGCGGCCTCAGCTTTACGTTCCGCTTCAATTCGAGCTTCTTCTACTCTACGCGCTTCCTCCGCACGACGAGCCTCTTCTGCTTTTCTTGCTGCTTCCATTTGTTGTGCTTCCAAAGCAGCCTTAGCCTCTGCCGCTCTACGAGCATCTTCTTGACGCTTCGCTTCAAGAGCGGCTTGCTCAGCAGCACGTTGTGCTTCTAAAGCAGCTTTCGCTTCTGCTGCTTTACGAGCTTCTTCGGCACGTCTTGCTTCCAATGCTTCCTGCTCGGCTTTACGTTGTGCTTCTAAACGAGCTCTGGCCTCAGCAGCCAAGCGTTCCTCTTCGGCCTTTTTGGCCTCTAAAGCAGCTTTTTCTGCTGCTCTTTGCGCTTCAAAGCGTGCCTTAGCTTCGGCCGCTTTTCTTTCTTCCTCCGCTTTGCGTGCGGCCTCAATACGAGCAGCTTCAATTCTACGTTCTTCTTCAAGACGTTTTGCTTCCGCTGCTAGTCGAGCTTCTTCTGCTTTACGAGCCGCCTCTAGCCGATCTGCTTCCGCTTTTCTCGCTGCCTCGATACGTGCCATTTCAGCTTTACGAGCCGCTTCCGCCTTGCGAGCTTCCTCTGCTTTACGCTCTGCTTCGGCTTTTTCAGCCATCTTGCGCTCAATTTCAGCATGCTTGGCTTCTGCAGCCTTTCGCAACATTTCGGCTTTTTCTGCAGCTAGTCGAGCCTCTTCAGCTTTTTTACGAGCTAATGCTTCTTTCTCGTCTTTTGCCTTTTTAAGTTGTGCTTCTTTTTTTACATCTGCTACAGCTTTATCGCTTAACTTTTTAGTTTCTTCATGAGCAATTACTTCTGCCCGTTTAGCTGGACTTTCAACAGTAGATTTTTTAGTATCTACGGACCCTTTATCTCCATCTTTACCACCTACAGGTCCTACAGGTATTTGTGTTCCCCCTTGAGTTGGGTTCCCTAAAATATCTTTAACATCTTTTGGTACATTAACAGCAATAGTTTGATGTTTTTGTGGATTTGCAAGAGATTCAGGAATCAACAAGAAACGAATTGGCAAATTCGATGCACCGGCTGGCATAAAGTTTAATGTTAATAAATCGCCCGCATTATAGTTCCCTAAAAGACGGCTATCTAATATAGTACCTTCCCCTAATGCGGAAATACCATCTGCACCACCAATGTGATAAGTCCGTGTATCTGTCTGCCCCCTTCTAGCACCTTGTTGATGCAATGTTTTTACCGTAAAGGAACCAGAATAAGGTCCCCCAAGAGGGTTAAAATACAGTCTAAACGGTTCATTCCCCTTTGTAGGAATTTTTAACGTATACGATACGCCATAGTTACCACGATCTCGAACAAATGCTTTATTTTGCATTTCGTCTACACCATTAATAAACGTATCTTCTCGGTCATTACCAATTTCTACAAAGGCACCACCTAAAGAGGTATCGAATGGTGTAGTAACCTCCATATTACGCTTAGCACCAGTATAAGTACCGCGTAATTGTATTTCATCAATAGGAAGGTTTTTCACCCAATGTGACGCATCTACAGGGTCCATCCCCATAGGCAACATCATGACACGCGCAAATATAGGCCCTTCTGTTTTAATATCTACAATACCCGTAAATAATGCATCTCGATTTACCGGTGTATTTTCTAAGTCACTAAAGATTAATTGGCGCCCTTGTGGTGGGATGCTAAGAGAATATAATGGTCTTGCATCTCGGCTTTCATTAAGAGGTTGCTCCAAATCCTTTCGAGACAAATCACGACCTGCTGCAAAATAATCAGGTGTAGCTACAGATTTTAATTGTCTCATGACATGTACTGAAGTTGGATAAGCCGTTTGGTTTTCTAAGACGATAGCAATCTTGTGAGGTAAATCCATTTCATTTACATGATAGAAATAGATACGACCATTGCCATTAATTGTACCTGCACTTAACGTACCTCCTACGGGGCCTACATATTCAGGACTATCCGATAGGAGCAATGTATCAGTTTGAGACACCAACGATGGTGGCAACGGAGAAAACTGAAAATATCCAATTGATTGTAAATCTATATCACGAGCTTCTACATGGCCTGTAAGGGCAGCCATGGCAGCCATAGCCGCAGCTACACAATATCTTGATTTATAGGAAAACATATATTATTACCTCTATACTTCTTCGAGCCCCAACGGGTCATACGTAAGTGCTAATGCTTCAATCTTCTTTAGTCGATGGCCAATTCCAGATTTAGATAGTTTCCCCTCCATCAACTCTTCAAGTTCTTTTAAACTCGCTTCAGGATTCTCCCACCGAAGTCTTGCAACGACGCGCAACTTTTCAGGTAATTCTTCAATACCGATTTTTCTATCAATAATACGGATTGCTTTTACCTGACGAACTGCTGCATCCACAACCTTCTGTAAATTTGCAGTCTCACAGTTGACTTGACGATTAATTTGATTCCGTACGGTTTTCATAATCCGCACATTTTCAAATTCCATAAGCGCCGATTGAGCCCCCATGATTTGCAAACAGTTTGTTACTGCATCCCCTTCTTTAAGATATACTACATATTCTTCCTTCCGCTCCGTTAAGCCCGCATGAATGTGAAAGAACCGTAGTACATGGATAATTTCCCTTGCAAAGGTCTCGTTTCCCGTCATAAACTCAAGATGGTAATCACTTTGTGGTTTATTAACAGAGCCTCCACCTAAAAAAGCTCCCCTTAAAAAGGCACGTCGTGCTTCCATTGATTTGAGCCAACTGCGAGGGATTTGTTCGGTTACAGGCCATAAAGCGAGATCCTCTAAAGCCTGTCTCCCCTCTATAGAAGGTTCCACAGAGAGCGTATACATATTTTTTTTACGCAGGTTTAAACCTTGTCGTACTAATACATTTGTAGGTAATTCGTATTGCTTTTTCAAAATACCAAGCAACCGACGAGCTACTGCATTATTAGCCGTAGCCAAACGAATGCCAACGGCACCTTTCATCCCCAAAATGATAGATCCGCTCATACGCAATAAGCAAGACGCTTCAATTTTCATGGCCACATCCGCATCACTAGAGGCTTCATATTGGCATAATTCATTTTTTACATCTTCTGCAAATGACATGGACATCCCTTCTCATTAATGATCATCTCGTTGAAGATAATATTCTAAGATATGCGGTTCAGTGTTAGATTGCATAGCATGAATGATATCCATAATAACTTTACCTAACCGTTCAGGATCGTGAACAGCTGGTTTTTGAGGGTTAATTAAGGTAGCTCGTATAGTGCGAATTCCTTTGTCTTGTAACTTTTTAGTATCTAATACCAATGGTTCAGATCCTACAGCACTATATTGTTCAACCATTTGAATTGGCAACGGCCCATCATTGGCAAGAACAGTATCTATAATTCCTTCTCCGCCATGAGCAATTAAAGCCTCTACATGGTCATTTAATGTGTAGCCTGTGGTTTCACCCGGTTGTGTCATAACATTAGCAATATAGATTTTATTAGCCTTACTGGCACGTACATGAGAGGCCAATTTATCAGTTAGTAAATTTGGGATAATACTTGTATATAAACTACCAGGACCTAAAATAATTACATCCGCTTCATCAATGGCACGTAATGCAGCCCCCTCTGGCTTAGGCAATGCTGGATCACTATAGATATGACGAATTCGTTTACCCGAGTGTGGTATATTACTTTCACCTTCTACAATAGTACCATCTGTCATCTCTGCACGTAATTTAATGAACTCTGTAGAGGAAGGAATTACACGACCACGGACACGCAACAATTTACTAGCCGCTTCAAGAGCTTCTTCAATATCTCCATCGTAAACTTGAGCGAGCGCAGTGATAAAGAGATTACCAAAGCTGTGTCCAGAAAGCTCATTTTCCCCTTCGAAGCGGTAACGGAATAAGTTCTCCATTACCCCTTCTTGTTCAGCTAGTGATACTAAACAGTTTCTTAAATCACCAGGTGCTATCATTTGAAAATCTTCTCGCAAGCGGCCAGAAGAACCTCCATCATCAGCAACTGTTACAATCGCAGATAGGTTTGATGTATGTGATTTCAAACCACGCAATAAATTTGATAAGCCTGTACCCCCACCGATTACTACAATTTTAGGGCCCTTATCGAGTCGGATATTTTGAAAGATAATATCCGATACCTTGCTGTCAGGATTAGGTAGTACCGCACGAATAATCGTTTTTATAACTTTACTTGTACCTATGAGCATTAATACAGCGCCAATCGATAATACTACAGCCCCTACAGCAATGAGTACATTATAATTGTAAAAGCCCGTCATATTATAAGAAAAGGCAAGTACAATATCTTCAAGAACCGCAAGCCATTGATAGTTAAACATCAAGGAAATGCCAATAATTAAAAGACCTACACCACAACTAAATAGGGCAAGCCAACGTTTTATATTTAGACCCGGAATTAGCCACCGGAACCATCCTTTTCGCAACATAATCCCCCCTATCTAGTTATCAAGTGTTATAATTTCATGAGGATTATAATCTTCTTCTACATTATTTTTCATCATATCTCTATGTTCAACAGTGACACGATATCCTTTTTCTAACAAGTGGGAATATAGAGCCTCTGCCATAGCTACAGATCTATGCATACCACCTGTACAGCCTACTGCCACAATAAATTGAGATTTTCCTTCTTGTTCATAATTTGGCACAAGAAAATCCATAGTATCAAAGTAACGTCTTTTAAATTCCTCTGTTACTTCAAAGGAATGAATATATTCATTCACTGCTTTTACACGACCTGTTTTATGACGAAACTCAGGAATATAAAATGGATTAGGTAGAAAACGAACATCCCATACCATATCTGCATCGAGAGGAATACCATACTTAAAACCAAAGCTCACTACAGTAATAGCCATACCATGAGCTTCATCAACTTGAGCAAAGCGCGTTTTTAAATACTCTTTCAAGCTGGCTGTTTTCATATTAGTGGTATCAATAATAAAATCTGCTTTATGGCGCACAGAGTTAAGAATTTGGCGTTCCTTCTTTAGCCCTGTTGTAATCAGCCCATTAGGAGCCAATGGATGACTCCGTCGACTTTCCTTATATCGACGAATCAAAGTCTCATCTGTAGCATCCATAAATACAATTTCAAAATCTACCTTCATATCTTTTAATGTATCTAAAGATGAAGAAAGAGCTTCAAAAAATTCGCCCCCCCGAATATCTACAACAAGAGCAACACGATTAGTCCGTTCTCCACCTTGTCGGCAAATTTCACTTAATTTAGGGATCAGCACAGGGGGAATATTATCAATACATAAATACCCCATATCTTCTAAAGCTTGCAATACCTGAGTTTTGCCGGCACCTGACATGCCTGTAACTATTAACAAACGAAATGCTTCCATAGTTTTACTCCATTATAAAAGATTATCTTCAATCCAATGGGCTACGCCATCGTCATTATGGTGGCCACAAATTGTATGAGCCACAGATTTTACATGATCTGTAGCGTTTTCAACGGCTACAGAATAACCTGTTTTACGTAGCATAGAAATATCATTTTCTGCATTACCAAAAGAAACGATATTTTTTAAACTAATATGATTATCTAAAGCTAGTTGTGTCAAGGCACGCCCTTTTGACACATTAGGGGCAATGAGTTCTAAAAAGTCTTTTTGGCTACGAACTAGAGTCACCAAATCACCAACTCTAGGAGTTAAAATTTCAATAATTCGGTCAATTCCTTCTACTGTATCTATGGCAATTAGCTTATTCGGTTCGGAGTTTAAACTATATAACGTATCACCTAAAAATTCTGCCGTAGCACCAGTCTGTTTTTCATAGAGAGCAGACTGCCACGTCTTATGATGGCATAGTAAATAATCATCCACATAAGATTGTATATGCCAATCATATTGTTTTGCTAATTCATAAATACGACGTACGGCTACAATAGGAACAGTCTGTTCAAATAGTTTATATCCTGTTTCTAATTCTTGAATGAGGCCACCAGAAAATAAAATCAGCGGCACATTACCAAGCTTTAACGCCTGACCAATGGGCTTAGCCGTTTGGTACATACGCCCCGTAGCAATCGTAATAGCAACACCCTTTTGCTGCAACCGATGTAATACATCTACTGTATAGTCAGATATAGAATTATCGCTACGCACCAAAGTTTCATCACAATCGATGGCAACCATTTTGATATGAGAAAAAGAAGAATTCATGTTTGTCGCCTTTATAGAAATTTTAAATACTCTTTATTATACCATTAATAGTGGCACTATAGATAGAAATAAGCGGTAATAACCCTAATAATGATAAGAAAGTTTACTCATGGAAATTTCATTAAATGCAAAATCCTCTATTATCGACAAATCATTCTATATTAATTGAGTAGACAGCATTAATGAAACACTATAATAAAAAGCCTCATATAATTTTATATTAAACACAAAAAAGAGACCCCCGAAGGAGTCTCTTTCGTATGAGTAACTATCAAATTAGAATTTGTAGTTAAGGTCTGCACGGTAGAAGTCAGCTTTATCATTACCGTTTTGATCTTTCCAATCAAAACCGTAGTTAGCTGTTAAGCCTACGTTGTTTTGCAATGCATAGTCAACAGTTGCCATCCAACCTTTAGCATCTGTAGTGTAGATGTGGTTGTAAGTAGTATCAATGATAGGAGCATTTTCTTTTGCGTTGAAGTATTGACCTTTTACGCCCCAAGTACCTTGTTTTTTGATGTCGTAGTTACCATAACCTACGCCAGCTGTCCAAGCTTGAGATTCTTCAAGGCTAGAAGCTTTCAACCATTCGCCACCAACCCAAATTTTATCGAAGTTAGCATCAGCATTGAAACCATATACGTTTCTAACATCATCATCTTGGTTAATACGGTCATAGAAACCACCAACCATAGCATGTTTACCAACTTTACCATTAACATTTACGATAAGATCAGTAACATTTTCCTCTTTAGTCAAGCCAGTTGCATCGCCAGATACCATGTAACCATAAGCTACTTGTGCATTAACTTTGTCATTACCAGCATTGAATTGAGCACCATCAAAAGTACCATCAAATGCTAAGCCACCACCAACAACTTGACCGAAACGGCCAGCTTTCAAGGATACGCGTTCACCGAATTTATGGTTAACATATGCGCGATCGATTGTAGCATTTGCGTTACCTTCAGTAGTGGAGTTACCCAATTCGAAGTTACCAGAAGTCAAACGAACTACTGCATCAGTGCGATCATTTACTTTTGCGTTGAATTGTACACGTGCACGAGCGTCGAATTTGGATTTAGCATGTTCAGCATCTTTATAACGAAGACGAGCATCACCAGTAACTTTTACGTTACCAACGCGGTCTTCCAAGCGAGCTACACGAACGCCCAAGTTGTTCAATTCGTTAGAGAATTCATCAGCCAAACGGTTGATCATAGCTTGTTGTTCTGCGTTAGCGCGGTCTTGGTTAGCCATAGCTTTAGCTACCATTTGAGCCATTTCATAACGAGTGATGTTGTTTTGGCCTTTGAAAGTACCATCAGGATAACCGTTAACGATACCAGCGTTTGCCAATTGAGAAACTGCTTGGTATGCCCAAGAATCTGGAGTTACGTCGGAGAATGGGTTAGCTGCGAAAGCTGTAGTTACACCCAATACTGCTGTTGCTGCAAAGATTGCTGCCAATTGTTTTTTCATAGTTGAATTCCTTCTTTCTGAAAAAAATAGAAAATAAAATGTTACAAGTCATAACATTCACATTCTACTCGTTCTTCAGATTAAGAATGTATAGGAGTGTCCACGTTTCCTCACCATACTCTACATCGAAGATCTTCATTTCATGTATATATCATGACCTGTACGGTGATAGTATCACAACCTTTTTTCTATGTAAAGCCTTAACACCTATATTCAGCCTTATTACTGAATATTCTCTATTTTAAAAATTTCATGAATGCAGTAAAAATCTAACTTCATGAACATTTTTTCATTTTATAGTTTTATACAAAAAATTTTTATTAGATTTAAAATCTCAATTTTACATTAGTATTGTTAATTAATTAAATATATATTCACTAATGTAAAGAATAAATCTAAAGCTATATTATCATTATATTTATTTGCTAGAAAAGAATATCCTACTTACTCTTTATATTAAATTGATAATGCTCTAAGCTATTCACCGTGTATATTAATCTTCAATCTACAAAAAAAGAGACTCCCGAAGGAGTCTCTTTCATATGACTAACTATCAAATTAGAATTTGTAGTTAAGGTCAGCACGGTAGAAGTTATCTAATTTATCACCGTCTTGATCTTTCCAGTTGAAGCCGTAGTTAGCGGACAAGCCTACGTTATTTTGTAAAGCGTAGTCAACGGAAGCCATCCAACCTTTAGCATCTGTAGTATATAAGTGGTTATAAGTTGTATCTACGATAGGAGCATTTTCTTTTGCGTTGAAGTATTGACCTTTTACGCCCCAAGTACCTTGTTTTTTGATGTCATAGTTACCAAAACCTACGCCTGCAGTCCAAGCTTGAGATTCATCAACGTTAGAAGCTTTCAACCATTCGCCACCAACCCAAACTTTATCGAAGTTAGCATCAGCGTTGAAACCATAGATATTTTTGTAACCAGAATCTTGGTTTACACGATCGTAGAAACCACCCAATGTAGTGTTTTTACCTACTTTACCATTTAAGCCTACATATGTATGAGTTACATTATCAGATTTAGATAAGGAGTTATTCCATACAATATCACCAGTATCAGGGTCAACTTTTGTTTTGCCATTAAGCATACCAATGTCACCAGATACCATGTAACCATATGCAGCTTGGAAGTTTACTTTATCATTACCAGCATTAAATTGAGCACCATCGAAAGTACCATCAAATGCTAAGCCACCACCAAGAACTTGGTTAAAACGGCCAGCTTTCAAGGATACGCGTTCACCGAATTTATGGTTAACATATGCACGGTCGATTGTAGCATTTGAATTACCTTCAGTTTTGGAGTCACCCAATTCGAAGTTACCAGAAGTCAAACGAACAACTGCATCAGTGCGATCGTTTACTTTTGCGTTGAATTGTACACGTGCACGAGCATCGAATTTGGATTTAGCATCTTGAGCATCACGGTAACGAAGACGAGCATCACCAGTAACTTTTACATTACCAACGCGGTCTTCCAAGCGAGCTACACGAACGCCCAAGTTGTTCAATTCGTTGGAGAATTCATCAGCCAAACGGTTGATCATAGCTTGTTGTTCAGCATTAGCACGGTCTTGGTTAGCCATAGCTTTAGCTACCATTTGAGCCATTTCGTAACGAGTAATGTTGTTTTGACCTTTGAAAGTGCCATCTGGGTAACCATTGATAACACCAGCGTTAGCCAATTGAGAAACTGCTTGGTACGCCCAAGAATCTGGAGTTACATCGGAGAATGGGTTAGCTGCGAATGCAGTAGTTACACCCAAAACTGCTGTTGCTGCAAAGATTGCTGCGAATTGTTTTTTCATAGTTGAATTCCTTCTTTCTGAAAAAAATAGAAAATAAAATGTTTCAAGTCATAACATTCATATTCTACTCAGCTCTTCAGATTAAGAATTTCAGGAGTGTCCATGTTTCCTCGCTATATTCTACATCGAAGTTCTTCGTTTCATATGTTTGCTACTTCTTGTACGGTGATATTAGCACAACCATTTTTTCATGTAAACCCTTTTTTCTCAATTGTATTCTCAATATCTTATTTTTATAACTTAAAGTATCTTCAAGATTAGATTATATCTAGTTTTATAGGGTATAACTTTTTTCATAAAAAAATTTAATTTTATATCCCTTTCTATTAATTGAGAATTTTTATTATATTTTTTATTAAGTTAAACTTATTAATATATATATAATTAATAAGAAATTTATCGTCCTATACAGAAAGATTTTATAAATATATCCTATAATATAAGGGATATAATTCTTAATAACCACTAAATTATTCGATTACTTTTAATATTATGTATTTATAAAACATTTTACTATATATATATTATTATATATAAAATAATTCATAATACTTTTATGCAACAAAAAAAAAGACTTCCGAAGAAGTCTTTTTTTTGTTTGTGAGGGAATTAAAATTTATAATTTAATTCTGCACGGTAGAAATCGGAAAGATCATTACCGCTTTGGTCTTTAGAGTTGAAACCATAACCTGCGGATAAACCTACGTTATCTTGTACTGCGTAGTCTACACTAGCCATGTAACCTTTGTAACCATTGCTTGTATTCTTCATATCATAAGCTTGATCCCAAGTGGAGCTTACGATTGGTGCATTAGCTTTTTGGTTGAAGTATTGACCTTTTACATCCCATGTACCTTTTTTAGCGATGTCGTAGTTACCATAGCCAAGGCCTGCTGTCCAAGCTTGAGAATTATCTACGTTGGAAGCTTTCAACCATTCACCGCCAGCCCACAATTTATTTTTACGTAAGTCCGCATTGAAACCGTAAACATCTTGTTTATCGGAATTAACTGTTACACCATTGTGGTTCAAGTTGCCGCTAGATAATCTGGAATAGAAACCACCAACGGAGGATTCTTTACCAACTTTACCTTTTAAGCCTACATAGGATACAGATGGGTTATCAGATTTGGAGTTGCCATCAGCAGCACCATCAATCATGTAACCATACGCACCTTGTACTTGAACTTTATCATTACCTACATTTAATTGTGCACCGTCAAATGTATCATCGTACATCAAACCGCCACCAATTGTTTGTTGGAAACGACCAGCTTTAGCAGATACGTTACTACCAAATTTGTGATCTACGTAAGCACGATCGATTGTTGCTTGAGAACCTTTAGTAGAGTCACCAAATTCATAATCACCTTTTACACGAACAACTGCTTGTGTTTTATCATTTACATTAGCGTTGAATTGTACACGTGCACGGCCGTCAGTTAAGGATTTGCTGTCTTTTTTATAAACTCCCTTATCTTCGGAACCTTGGTAACGGATACGGGCATCACCAGTTACCTTTACATTACCTACACGGTCTTCTAAGCGAGATACTCGAACGCCGAGGTTGTTCAACTCGTTAGAGAACTCATCTGCCAAGCGGTTAATCATAGCTTGTTGTTCAGCGTTAGCACGATCTTGGTTAGCCATAGCTTTAGCTACCATTTGAGCCATTTCATAACGAGTGATATTGTTTTGGCCTTTGAAAGTGCCATCTGGATAACCATTAACGATACCAGATTGTGCTAATTGAGATACTGCTTGGTATGCCCAACTATCTGGAGTTACATCGGAGAATGGATTTGCAGCAAATGCTGTTGTTACACCTAACACTGCTGTTGCTGCTAACATTGTTGCGAATTGTTTTTTCATAATGAATTCCTTCTTTCTTATAAATAAGAATTTATATTTGCAGAAGACGTTCACTACATAAGTAGTATCACTATGAAAGATGTATTAGGAGTGTCCATGTTTCCTCAACTAAATTATCTATCTTAGCTCCACTTCTTTGTAGCGTAGCCTTTCTGTTGATGTGAATATACCACCACCCAAAAACTTTGTAAAGCATTTTACACAACTAAATTTTATGAAATTTCTTTCATGAATAAAAATTATACCGAAAACATAGATTATTACTGCATTTTTAAAAATTTAATTTTACAAAATTTCATTTTATAGTCTAAAAAAATAGATAATTTTATTATCTACAGCCACAAATTTAATAATTATTACTTATTAAATTTACCTATACTTATAATTTATATTAATTCATTTGTTTGAATTGTTTATTTTCTATAAGATTGATAAGTGATATATTTAGATTCAACCTAGTCGTCTTGCTATATTTATTTAGTATACATTTCACAAGATACGACGTAACTTAATCCTTCTTAACTTATAAAAAAGCCTATCTACGATGAAATACATCGTAGATAGGCTTTCACGATTATTAAATTGCGTAAGAAACAAATCCTAAAATATGGTCAACAGGAACTGGGCCGATAAAACGACTATCACTAGAATGGTTGCGATTATCTCCCATCACAAATACATGACCTTCAGGAACTGTTACAGGTGTAGACCGAGTATAATTCATTTTTGTATCTTTTGTATATGGTTCTTGTAATTTTTCTCCATTACGCCATACATAACCATCTTTAAACTCTAGTACATCACCAGGTCTACCTATTACACGTTTTACCCATACATCATTTGTTTGAGCGGATTTATTAAAAACAGATGCATAGTTCATCAGTGGTTCTTTTACATCATCCACCCATGTACGAACACGATTAACACGACTATCAATAATAACGATTTGTCCATATTCGGGCATATCATTCATAATATGATGCCATTTGGTAACAATCAAATATTGTCCATTGTGTAATGTATCATCCATTGATTCCCCAGACACTCTAGTAGGTTGAATCAAGAAAATATGAATTACCATAGCAATGATTAATGCCAATGCAATAGCATAAATCCAATCTAATATTTCTTTTACTATTGTATTACCTAACTTATTACTCATAGTTTCCTCTTAATGACCACCTTTCGTAAATCTCCCACCAAAGACATCATGTACGTCTTGGATCGTAATAAATGCTGTAGGATCTACTTCATAAACGGTATCCTTTAATCTTGTAATTTCTAGCCGCGTTACTACAGAATATAATACATGTTTCGGTTGTTTTAAATACCCGCCTTCTCCGTACATAATAGTAACACCACGATTAAGATTAGCATTTAATGCATCAGCAATAATCTTGGAATTATCTGCATCGGTAATAATCATAACCCCTTTAGATTCTTCAAGTCCAGTAATGGTCACATCAATCATCTTATAAGCAATAAAATAAGCAATTAAGGAATACATGGCACTATTCCAACTATATACAAAGCCCGCTGCTCCAAGAATAACTAAATTCATGGCCATTACAATTTCGCCTACAGAAAAGGTGGACCGTTTATCAAAGATAATAGCTACAATTTCAGATCCATCTAATGAGCCACCATTACGAATAATTAGCCCTACCCCAATACCTAAGATTATACCACCAAAGATTGACCCTAAAAATGGGTCAGTTGTAATAGGTGTAAAGCGGTGTGCAATGGTAGAAAATATTGCCATCCATATAATAGAGAACAAAGTAGACAAGGTAAATCCTTTACCAATTACTTTATAGCCTAAATATAAAAAGGGTAAGTTGAAAAGTACTACGAAAATGCTAAAAGAAATACCTGATAGTTCCGCAGCCATCAAAGATATACCAACTACCCCACCGTCAATGATACTATTGGGTACTAAGAATAAATCTAACCCTATCGTATATATTAAGGCACCTAGAATCATCATTACACAGCGCATAATAAGATTTGACCAGTTACGCATTGAAGTTTCATTCGTCATGATTATCTCCTTTTCCGTATAACTGCTCCATAGCATGTAATCTTTTCTCTTCTAACTCACTTGAACTCATAGTTTCTTCTTTGATTGCCGCTTCGTTCTGAGCTAACTGCTTCGTATAGCGCAAGCCAATAACGAGAGCCGTCAAATCATCTACAGGTTCTGGTGGAAATTGCATAGATGTAGGAATAATCTTGCGCCACCCTGTAGGAGGATTATATTGCCAATATAATTTACGGGCCTCCTCTGTACTGTGAGATTCGTCGATTAAACTAGTTGTAATTTTATGATTACGTCCAATTTGTTGAAGAGAAGGATACAAGTGTTTATGATTTGTACCATTTCCACAAACAATATGAACAATACCATAATATTCAGTTAAAATACGCTCAATATCTTTATTGAAAGTATTTGAAGAAATAATTTTACGGCATATCATCTCACCGGAAGGTGAAAGTATAGCTACGCCAGTTTTCTCATTTCCTGGATCCACTGCTAAAATATATGTATTTTCAGTCATTTGATTATCCCCTTTGTAAGTACAGTAGTTATATTTTAACATAAAAAGAAGGTCTTATGTTGAAAATTACATAAGACCTTCTTTTATAATGTATGAAAACAGCATATCTTCATCATATTAATTAGCTTACATTTTTGCCTTATCATTGAAATCTGGCATTTGAGTAATACGCAACTTGAGGTGAACAGGACCAGATGAATATGTATCTCCATCAGTATAAGCTTCTACATGAACCTTGCCACGCATAGTACTTATTCTTTTAATAGCTGTAAACAAATCATCACCAGGTATCGTTCCAATATCACCTGATAAGGAATCAGGAATAATCCCCTTTGCCTTAGCACGCTCATTTACTTGTTTCAAGAATTGAAGCATAGACGATTGAGCATTAGTCCCCCCATCAATTACCGTAGAGTGAATTACCTCTCCATTTTTATAGATAAATTGTTGTGGATATACTTGAATAACTGCAACTGCAGGTTCACCTGAAATAATATTTCCGGCTGCCACAACTTGAACCACCATAGGAGTCTTGGAATTGATTAGCTTTTGAGTAGCTACCTCAACATTTTGTCGATCTACATATACAACGGATTGACCATTATCTTCTATACCTAAGCGACGTAAAACAAGTTTATTTGTATCATCGATAATATGTTTAATAGCATTATTACTATCTTCTTCACTTAAACCAGGTCGTACAACAGCTTGTGCTAATAGCTGATCTACTTGGAAGAGAATGGTTCCTTCCCGTAAATGAATGATGCCATTCTGCAATTGTTCTTGTGTATTTTGTAGATTCTTAATATGCGCTTCCATCTTAGCACGTGTTGCTTCAAGCTCAGCTACCTTTTGAGACACCTCTGCATAAGAGGCTTGTAAAGATGCCAATTCGGCTTCTGTTGCGTCTTTAGCAGCTTGTGCACTCGCCAATTCAGCTTTAGTAGCCTCTACTTCACGGCGAATTTGTTCGATCTCAGCCATCCGTTCTTCAAGCTCTTGTTTATTTTGTTCTAACAAAGCCTGCCCACGAATCAGTTCTTGCGTCTTTGCAGCAACCTCATTATTCAGCTGCTTTATATCAGCTCGCAACTGATCCATACCGAACAATGCGGTTCGCACACTTTGAGACGTAAAGGTTAATACCCCAACTGTAGCTGCTGCAACCAAAAGGCCTGTCACAATAGTAACTATAATAGATGTGTGCTTAGGTCGTAATCCAAAGAGGGACATACGACGTTTACCAATTTTAGTGCCTAGCTTATCCCCCATGTAAGCAATGAGACCACCCATAAGAGCGATAATTATTAAGATTTTGACACCTACTAACATCATGTCCCTCCTTTCTCCTAAGAATACAATCTGTTATTTCGATACGCGCCAATTCAAATACAACCCTGCAATAATACCTAATGTATCCGGTATTAATGCAGCTAATACGGTTGGCAATGCTCCACCTTTCCCTAAGGCACCAGCAAAGGTCATCACCCCATAATAAATAAAGATGATAAGAATACTAATACCAAAGCCGATAGATGAACTAGAACGTTGTTTTTGAAGGCCTAAAGGTGCACCTACAAGAGCAAATACAAAACTTGCCAACGGAATTGTAAAACGTTGGTACATTTCCATTTCAAGTTTATTAGCATTAGTATAAGCAGCCTTATAAGCTCTGATTTGATGACGTAACTCCTTAATCGTTAATTCCTCAGGTTTACGTTGATCTTGTTGAATATCTTTTGGGGCAGACTTAATCGGCAAGGATTGCTCCTTAAATTTCACGGTACGTTCAACACCATTACCAGCTGATAGATCATAGATGATACCATTCTGCATCACCCAATATTGACCATTCCAGATAGCTGTATCAGCATTTTCAACTTGTTGTAACTTGCCGCCCTCCCCAAATTGTTGAACCGTAATCATGGACAACTGTTTGGTTTCAGCATCATAGCTCTTAGCATAGAGCAATGTGCCTAGCTCGTCACCATTCATCGTTTTTAACACAATATGATTTTGTGTTTGAGGTGATGCATTTTTCATAATTTGTTCGCGCACAATCGTTTGATACATATGATTTGTACGAGGTACAACAAATTCATTAAATGCTACTGCCCCAATGGAAATGATGAGGGCAATAATATATACAGGCATGGCCAAGCGTAAAAAGCTTAGACCTCCAGCACGCATAACAACGATTTCACTAGTGCTACTCAAACGACTAAAAGTCATAAGAGAAGCCAATAGTACTGACATTGGGAATGTTAAAATAACAATACTTGGTAAAGCCAAGACAAATGCTTGCATAACAAGCAACAATGGTGCTCCATATTCAGTAATATATTGAGCAATCCTAAACAATGTGCCTGTACCAATAAAAATACTAGTAAAAGCAAAAACCCCAAATAGGAATGGGCCTACAAAAGCTTTTAAAATATATTTATCTAATAATCGCATAGCCCCTCCTATAATTTAAAGTTATCCCCTAAATAATGTTCACGAGCGATTGGATCATTCGCAATTTCATCAGGGGTACCCTCTAGGAGGATTTTACCATTACTCAAAATATAAGCCTTATCTACAATCCCCAATGTTTCGCGAACATTATGGTCTGTAATCAAGATACCAATACCTCGGTTCTTAACGTGTAAGATAATTTGCTGAATATCAGCAACCGCAATTGGATCGACACCTGCAAAAGGTTCATCAAGAAGGATGAAATTAGGTTCTAAGGCGAGGCAACGCGCAATTTCTACACGGCGTCGTTCACCACCAGATAATTGCAGCCCCATACGGTCACGGACATGTCCAATATGAAATTCTTCAATCAATGATTCCACGATAGCTTCAATCTCATCAGATTTTTTTGCCGTAATCTGTAGCATGGCACGAATATTGTCCTCTACAGACATGGAACGAAAGATTGATGCCTCTTGCGGTAAGTATCCAATCCCTTCAGCCGCCCGCTTATACATAGGAATATTTGTTATATCCTTGCCATCAACGGTAATGATACCAGAACTTGGTCTTTCAATGCCTACAATCATATAAAATGACGTAGTTTTACCGGCCCCATTAGGCCCTAATAGACCTACAACTTGGCCTTTATCAACGCGTAGACTTACACCATCTACCACATTGCGTCCGCTAAAGGTTTTAACTAAGTTTTTGGTTTCTATATACATATATTATCCTTATTTATTCGGAACAATGACGAGTGTACTACGTCCACCTAATGTTTCAGCAGAATCATCAGCTAAACGAATTTTCAGTTCCGGTGCATTCAGTACATTACCATTTTGAACGGCATGCGCAGAACCCGATAAGAGTACCACTCCATCATTTTGGTTTGGCGTTTGTGTATATGTAGCTCGGTCAGCAGAACCAGACACGTTTCGTTCAGGATTAGAGAAGGTAACATTACCTTGCGCTACAGCACGAACTTCCTTCATCCATCCTTCTACCTTATCACCGGTTAAGGTTGTCCCTTCAGCAATCAAACGGGCATTGCCTGTAACAAGACCGTATTCAGAGTCAGTACTATACTCAACACTGTCGCCAAAGATTTGGCGATCAGCACGTTGTAAATGAACGCTACCATTAGCAGTGAATTTATTATTATTGTAACTGTGAACCGTTTGAGCAGACATGGCCATATCAGAACCAATCATAGATACACCACCATCAAGATTTGCTTCTTGAGTTTTTGTATTGTACCAACCCTTGGCACCAGTCATAGTTTTATCCGCTTGGGTAATAACAACATTACCTGTTGCATCTGCACGACCTGAATTGCCATCATAAGACAATGTATCAGCGCTGATAGTCAACGGATCATTTGCTGCCCAAACTGTAACAGATGCGGTCATGAGTACAGCTAATATAGCCATACCAATCTGTTTTTTCTTATTCATCATATTTCCTCTCAATTACTTCTTTGTTAATTTCGCATGTCCAATGGCTTTAATAATTTTTAAGGACATATTGCCCTCAAGTTTGTCACCTGTGAGGGTTACATCCTTGCTGTTATAAGTGAAAGCCGTTTTAGATGTCAATGTTTTCGTTTTATTATCAAAGTGAAGGGCCTCAGTTTTAAATTCTGCACCTTCCGTATTGGTAGCAGTAACGCCTTGATCAATATCAAGAGAGTTTCGATCACCCGTCAGTACAGCATGAGGAGCTGTAATCGTAGTAGTCACATCATCTTGATAGAACAGACCTTTCAAATTGGTCAGAACGATAGCTTTTGTACGCGGGTCATATTCAATCTTCTCAGCCGATAATGCCCATACTAACTTGCCATCCTTTTCCTCTTGCAAGTCCGCACCTTGGAAATTAACGAGTTGTCCACTTTGATTTTGAGTGGAATTAGCCTCATTAGAGTCTTTCATAATAAATACAATAAGACCGATTAGAGCTAATACTATAGCGACCACAATGGCAATTAACTTTTTATTGTTTTTCATGCGCTCTCTCCCGTATAGCTATCTTCTTATCGTAATCAATAATTTGATCCATCTTAGTCATCCAACGATGTTGGAACCAAAGCCACTCATCTGGATGTTCACGAATAAATTCTTCCGTAACACGTACACAGGCTTCAGTTAGACGATACATATCAACATCTTCATCGCCAGTTTCCTCATAATGTAATGCCGGCAAGATATGAACGATATGTCCTCCTTCAGGCTTACGAGATGCAAAAATAGGTACTACAGGAGAGCCAAATTTCTTTGCAAATGTTGCTGGTCCCATAACAGCTGATGAATCTTGTCCCAAAAACGGAACTGGTAAACCATTTATATATCCATCTTGGTCAGCTAAGAATCCAAGAAGTTTTTTCTTTTTTAAAGCCTTAGCAGCAGAAACGATTTCGTTGCCACCACTAGCAAATACGTCAAGCCCCACCATCTCACGATATTCATTCATAAGGCGTGTGAATTGAGCATTAGGTTGTTTCTTAACAATTGTAGTGGAAGGATATCCATGAGCCGCCATAGCAGCCCCCATCCATTCCCAGTTGCCTACATGGCCGGTAAGAACGATAACTCCCTTATCTTCAGCAATGGCCTTTTCTAAATGTTCAACACCACGCATCTCTATGTGTTTATTGATAAAGGATTTCGTCAGGTTTGGCATGTATAATACTTCCATAACACTGCGACCAAGATTTTTGAACAACTTATTAATTAATTGTTCCGCCTCTTGATCGTTCATATTCATGCCAATTTTAATATTATTTATGCCTCTAAGCTTTTGCTTCTTCGCTATTAGCCCATATACAGGACCTAAACAAGCGCCTATGAGCAAAATGAGCTTGTATGGTAGTCGACAAACAAGCCAACTAATGCCTTTAACTAAATGGTATTGCCATTCGTTATTCATTCTGCCCACCTCCTTTATTGTCCATGAGCATGGGCCTCTCGCGCATAATCTGCAACAACAGAATCCCATAAACCTTGATTCTTCAGGATATATTCTACAGCCTCTCTAACAGCACCATGTCCACCATTGACGGTAGAAATAAATTTAGCTATTGATTTAACCTCTAATACCGCATTATTTGGTGCCATCGGCAAACCTACGAGTTGAAGAGCTCCTAAATCATTAAGATCATCACCCATGTAAGCAACCGAAGCTAAGTCGATTTGATGTTTTTTACAAAGAGCTCTTAATGCTTCAGTTTTATTAGCATGCCCCATAAGAAGTTCATCAAAATGCAATTCCTTTGCACGGCGCTCTACCATAGGAGATACACGAGCCGTAATAATTGCTAACTTTATCCCTGATTTACGAGCCGCAGTCAAGCCTAAACCATCTTTTACAGAAAAGGCTTTGAGCTCTTCTCCAGTCGATGTATAAATTAGAGTGCCATCTGATAAAACTCCATCAACATCGAGAACAATCCATTGAATATTCATTATACAATGCCTCTACGCAATAAATCCGTAATGTGAACAATGCCAAGACATACATTATTAGTATCAACCACAGGTAATACGGTGATAGGGCGAGGTTGATTTTTCTCCATCAAATGAAGCGCTTCTGCGGCCAATTTATCCTTTGTAATCGTACGCGGCATAGACGTCATCATATCCTCTACGGGCCATTCTAAAAAATTGCTGCCAGAATCAAGTCCACGTCGAACATCACCATCAGTCACTAGACCTAACAAATGTCCTTCTTCATCAATAACATTTGTAGCACCTAACCCTTTTTCTGTCATTACAAAGAGTGCATCACGAACGGTAGCCCCTTTAAATACTGTTGGATTATCCTCGCCACCATGCATGATATTTTCTACAGTCAACAATAATTTGCGACCTAAGGAACCACCTGGATGGAATACAGCAAAGTTTTCTGGAGTAAAATGATGGCGTTCCAATAAACATACCGCTAACGCATCACCTAGTGCTAGAGCAACAGTAGTACTTGTAGTAGGTGCTAAACCCAATGGACAAGCTTCTTGTTCTACCTCTGCCAACAATACAATATCAGAATTTTTTGCTAATGTAGACTCTGGTTTCCCTACAACACAGATTAATTTAGCTCCTATGCGGCGCAGAGACGGCAAAATACTAATGATTTCTCCTGTTTCACCACTATTAGAAAATGCTAACACTACATCATCTTCAGTAATCATACCAAGATCACCATGCACGCCTTCACCAGGATGCATAAAAAGTGCCGGTGTCCCTGTACTAGCCAAGGTAGCCGCAATTTTACGACCAATATGACCAGATTTTCCCATTCCTGTACATACTACACGGCCCTTACAAGCCAAAATCATATTTACAGCATTTACAAAATTGTGATCCAAACGAGAACTTAACTCTTCAATAGCACGAGCTTCCTCATGAAGCACCTGTGCCGCTTGTTCTAAAATAGTCACAAATACCGCCCCTAACCTTTTACGATTTTATCAATAGCTACTAAATCACGAAGCACATCTTCGAATTGATCTAAATACAACATATTAGGACCATCAGACAATGCTTCCTCAGGATTATCGTGCACTTCAAAGAATAGCCCATCTACACCACTAGCCACAGCCGCACGTGCCAAATTTGGTACAAATTCACGGTTACCACTAGATTTAGTCCCTGCACCACCTGGTAATTGAACGCTATGAGTAGCATCAAAGATTACTGGATAGTCGAAAGAACGCATAATTGGGAAGGATCTCATGTCAACTACGAGATTATTATAACCAAAGCTAAAACCACGTTCGGTAAGCATAAGATTTTCATTACCTGTTTCTTTCATTTTATTAAGAACATTTTCCATGTCCTTAGGAGCCATGAATTGACCTTTTTTAACATTTACGCATTTACCAGTTTTAGCAGCGCCGTAAACAAGATCAGTTTGACGGCATAAAAAAGCTGGAATTTGTAGAATATCTAATACTTCAGCTGCAGGTTCAATTTGCTCGATAGAGTGAATGTCACTGACAACGGGCACATTGAGTTCCTTCTTAATAGAAGCAAGCATTTTTAACCCTTCCTCAAGACCTGGTCCACGGAAGGAACTAAAGCTAGAGCGATTAGCTTTATCAAAGGAAGCTTTAAAGATATAGGGAACACCTAAACGTTCGCATATCTCTTTTGCTCGTTTACCGATAGCTAATGTGCGGTCATAGTCCTCAATAACACATGGACCTGCAAGGACAAATAAACCCTTGCCGCCACCCACAGTAATATTTTTAATTTGAACTGTTTTCATTTATTTCTCCTCTTGCTCGTAAATTGCATTAACACGAGCTAAGTCTTCAGGTGTATCAACACCGATAAATCGTTTATTTGTCAAAATAACACGAATTGTATAACCGTTCTCTAGAGCACGTAATTGTTCTAGAGATTCTGTTTGCTCCGCCGGAGTTGGCTCCATCTTAGCGTAGTTTAATAAAAACTCTCTACGATATGCATAGATGCCAATATGTTTTAGTGGCGGACGCACAAAATCATGGCGAGGATATGGGATTAAAGATCTAGAAAAATACATCGCATCATTACGATTATTTAAAATGACCTTTACCGCTGATGGCTCCTCGTACTCTTCCTCTAATAAAGGAGTAGCTACTGTGGCCATCTGCAAGTTTGGATCTTCCTCAAATAGACGTGCCAAGTCATCAATAAGATTTGGATCAATCATCGGTTCATCACCTTGGACATTGATAACAACATCCAAGTCTGTATAATGACTCGCAACCTCTGCTAATCGATCCGTCCCTGTAGGATGATTAGGATCTGTCATCATAACAGTTCCCCCAAACTGTTGTACTGCAGAATATACGCGGTTATCATCAGTGGCTACAATTGTACATACTGTCTTTGTAGCTTGTGATACCCTTGCATAAACCCGTTCAATCATAGGTTTACCTGCAATATCAGCTAATGGTTTGCCCGGTAATCTTGTAGAACCATAACGCGCAGGAATAACACATCCAAACTTCACGATAAAACCCCATTTCTGTTATTCGTGTATCTTATTATTATACACTAAATCTCTAAATTTTCTATGAATTCTTGTTTTCCAGAAACAAATTCAATTCCTATAGATAGCACCAGAATCGGTATTTTCAAGTCTTCAATTGCATGCAACTGACTTAACTTAACTGCATCCTTTTCTGTAATGCAAATAGCATCAGCTTGATGAGCAAATGCTTGTTTCCAAATCTCAACTACATCATCATTTGAAAAGTCATGATGATCTCCAAATGGCAAGGTATGAACAACGTTATACCCTACATCAGTTAACGTTTGTGTAAAGGATTGAGGGTTTCCAATTCCACTCACAGCCATAATGCGTTGTTCCTTGTAAGCATCTACAGAAGCCCCAACAGAACCATTAGCCCACTCATCTAAGGTGTACATAAATTGCGGCTTATGTGTTGTTTCATAGACAGGTATATTGGGAATCATCTGAGTTAATCGCTTTCGAATGCCGGATACAATACCTGGTGCTACTTGATCAACCTTAGTAAGAACGATAATATCCGCACGCTGTAAACCACTAAGGGGTTCACGTAATAGTCCCCGTGGCAATACATGTTCATAGCCAAACGGATTGGATGCATCGATTAGTACAATATCAATATCTCTTGCTAGTGCACGATGTTGAAAGCCATCATCCATAATAAGACAATCGGCACCTAGCTCATTAATAGCGATTTCTGCAGATTTGGAACGTTCACGTCCAATGATTACATTAGATTTTTGTAAAACCTTAGCCAGTAACCAAGCCTCATCACCACTGATAGATGGCTCTACAAGCATTGTTCCGTCTTTAGAAATAATAATATTTTTGTTATTATCTTCTGCACGGTATCCACGACTAAGAACAGTAGGATGAAGGCCCTTCTGAGTAAGCACATCACAAATAAATCGCACCATCGGTGTTTTTCCAGTACCACCAGCCGTAATGTTGCCAACGCTGATTACAGGCACTGTAACTTTCGTAACGCCTTTACCCTCATCAAATCGAGCATTGCGTATTGATACAGCTTTCTCATAACCTTTACTCAAAAGGCCTAAACTGGAGCGAGCTATATCACCTAATACGGATTGATCTTCACCACTAACGATGGATTTGAATAATGCTTCCCCACTCATAGGTGACGCCTCCTATTATGTAATACAGTAAACTAATCTACAAATTTAGTCTTACTACGGAATAATTTGATGTTTCTCAAATAGCAAACGTAACTCTTGTGTATTACGCCGCGTAGCACCACGATTTTCTTTAATGATATCCAGGCAGTTTTGCCCCATCTTTTTAGCCAAGTCTCTATCCTTACATAAACGCAAGACCATAGCGGTTAACTCTTTTCCATTCTTCACTTGCTCACAAGCATTTCGAGAGTTTAATAAGGCGAAAATTTCTTTAAAGTTAAACATATGAGGCCCAACCAAAATTGGCTTACCATGTGCAGCTGGTTCCAAAATATTATGGCCTCCAGTTTTAACAAGGGAACCACCAACAAAGATAATATCGCCTAAGCTATACAGTCGGCCAAGTTCACCAATGGTATCTAAAACGACAACGGGAATACCTTCATGAACAGGCTCCTTCATATCGCTACGACAAATAGCACTCAATTCATAACGCTTTGCAATATTTTGCACATCATGACCGCGATAAATTTCACGAGGCGCAATCAATAAACGAGCTTGTGGATACTCTTTCAATACTTGCTTGAAGGTTTCAAAAATAGCCTCTTCTTCACCTTTGTGAGTACTACCTGCAATAATGATAGGATGATTATTTCCAAAGCCAAATTCATCGAGCAGAGCTTGTTTTTCTTCATATGATACGGTGGCATATGTTTGATCGTATTTCATATTACCTGTTACGGTAATATCAGGTGTATGAGCACCTAAACTTTCAATATACGCCGCATCAAATTTGGACTGCATGCAGAAACGCTCAATAGAACGTAACATTTCACGCGTAAAAGCACTGATATACTTATAACGTTTCATACTGCGATCTGAAATGCGTCCATTAACCATCATAACTGGAATATTTTCCGATTCGGCGATACGCAAGAAGTTTGGCCAGATTTCAGTTTCTACAAGTAAAATAGTAATCGGCTTAATAATATGTAAAATTTTACGAGTTAAATATGGTAAATCAAGGGGAAAGAAAATAATTCCTTCTGCTTCAGGAATGATACGATGAGCCATAGCATGACCAGTAGCAGTAACTACAGACACAACTACAACAGCTTCTGGAAACTCCTTTTTGACTTCTTTTACCAATGGACTGGTAGCCACAATTTCCCCTACAGAAGCGGCGTGAATCCAAATAGCACGACGCCCTTCAATTTTCTTTAATAGTGAAGCTGGCATATAGCCTGCACTCTGTTTGATACGCTCATAAAATCCATCTTCAAAGGCAAGTCGGTATAAAATAACCGGAATCAAGCCAATCCAATAGAATATGAGCAATACGTTATATATCCAGTACATGGTTATCCTTTATTGGAGAATTGAACGGAATAAAGATGGTTGTACAATCCGCCGTCAATAGCTAATAGCTCTTGGTGAGTCCCCTGCTCTACCAAGCGGCCTTGATTGAGTACAACAATTTGATGAGCATTTTGAACAGTGCTCAATCGATGGGCAATAACAAATGCCGTACGCCCTTTCATAAGGCGATCTAACGCCTCTTGTACAAGTTTTTCACTCTCCGTATCTAAAGCAGATGTAGCTTCATCTAGAATTAAAATACGAGGGTCTTTTAAAATAGCGCGTGCGATGGCAACGCGTTGACGTTGTCCACCAGATAATGAACTGCCTCGTTCGCCTACAATTGTATCGAGACCATCAGGCATCTTCTCAACGAACTCAAGTACGTTAGCCGCTTTAGCCGCTTCATACACGTCTTCATCAGTAGCATCTAAACGGCCATACAAGATATTCTCTTTAATTGTAGCATTGAATAATACGGTTTCCTGTGGTACAAGACCAATTTGTTCACGCAAGGATTTAAAAGTAACATCTTTTATATCGTAACCATCAATTGTAATAGAACCACCTGTTACATCATAGAAACGTGGTAATAAGTTAGCGAGAGTTGTCTTACCTGCACCAGATGGACCAACGAGGGCCACACTTTCACCAGCCTTAACAGACAAGGTAAAATGTTCTAAGGCAGCCTTTTCTCCATCATAGGAGAAAGAAACATCATTAAACTCCACATTGCCGGTAATAGCAGGCAATGTAATAGCATCAGGTTTCTCCACAACATCTGTTTTAGTATCTAAAATTTCAAATACACGATCAGCAGCAGCCAACGCCTTTTGAATATTACCATATACTTGACTCAAACGTTTTACAGGATTTGACAAGTTAATAGCATAAATCAAGAAGGCAATCAAAGAACCTGCAGTAATAGCACCTGTTACTACGGAGTAACCACCGTACCAAAGGATGACCGCTACAGCGATTGCCGCAGAAAACTCAACCATTGGGCTTAACAAACTAGTCAATTTAGTAGCTTTGATAACTGCTTTAAAATTGCGATCATTTTCATCTTCAAAGCGCTTACGCTCAAAATCTTCACGAGCAAAGGATTTTACAACGCGAACTGCACTAATTACCTCTTGTAAAAGTGCCGTAATATCAGCTACACGCCCTTGGACATCATGCCCCGCCACGCGAAGCTTCTTACCAAAAACATTGATAATCACTAAAACTACGGGAACCGTAATAAAAGTAACTAACGTCAATTTCCAGTCAATGAGAAGCATGGACACCAAGGAACCGATAAGTGTTACAGATTCAGTGATAAAAGAAATCAAGTTATCTACCACCGCCGTTTGCAATGCAGCTACGTCATTTGTAAGATTACTCATGATAACGCCCGTCTTACGACGATCGAAATAGGATAAGCTTAATTTTTGTAGATGATTAAAAATAGCCTCACGTACATCGATAATCACGCGCTGTCCGATGTAGGACATGTTATAAGTTTGACCATAGGTAGCAAAGCCACGAATTAGGAAAATGAGTATAATAGCACCTACAATAAGGTTCAACATAAACATATTCTTTTCATCTAATACTTGGTCTACTACATTCTTAATTAGCCAAGGTACTACCAAATAGGCAGCAGCAGCGACAATCATGCAGAATACTGCAAAAAGCATTCGCTTATAATAAGGCTTTACAAAGTATAAGAGCCTAGAATAACTATTCATTACATTTCTCCTTACCGAGATTATATACAAGATGTGCTACCCGTTTTACTGCACCCGGTTCACCTAATTTATGACGTACTTCGCGCAATTCACTGCGCATAGCTTCATTTTTCTCTACATCACTAATCAATGGTTCTACCAAAGACACAATCGCTTCTGGCGTGACAGCATCTTGTAATAATTCAGGAATGACTTCTTTACCAGCTACAATATTAGGTAAGCCCACATGTGTTACATTTACAACCATCTTACCAATACCATACGTAATTGGAGATACGCGATACAATAACACCGTTGGCAATTCCATCATAGCCGTTTCTAATGTAGCGGTTCCTGATGCAGCAAGGCACACATCACAAATCTGCATCAAGTCATATGTATGGTCTTCCGTAATCGTAACAGGCACTTTATGAGCATCGATAAAAGCTTCTAGCTCACTTCGATCAATTGTATGCGCTCGTGGCAAGAAGAATTGAATATCTTCATGCTTCGCCATCAATTGCTCACCACTTTTTAACATCGTATCAAGCAAGGATAAAACCTCTTGTTTACGACTGCCCGGCATGAGCAATACCTTTTTAGCCTCTTTACGAGCCCCAAAGTATGCTTCGGCCGCATCCTTAGTCATCGTAGGATGTACGATATCGAGTAAAGGATGCCCTACAAAATCTACATTACATTTATACTTGCGATATGCTTCAGCTTCAAATGGGAAGATAGATGCTACTTTAGTTACATACTTACGGATTGTATTACCTCGACTACTATGCCATGCCCAAATCGTTGGAGCAATATAATACAAAACAGGAATCCCCAGTTCATGAGCCACCGCAGCTAATTTCATATTAAAACCTGGATAATCTACACAAACGAGAATATCTGGTTTTTCCTTCATCATGACACATTTCAAGTACGTGCGCAGCTTAAAAAATTTTGGCAATGATTTCACAATCTCTACAATACCAATGACACCAAGGTTCTTAATGTCATAAACGATACGAACACCAGCGCGTTCCATCAGGGTGCCACCCATACCAAACATCTCTACAGAAGGATCTATTTCTCTCAATGCATTGGCTACACTTGCCGCATGAGTATCGCCGGAAGCTTCACCGGCGGAAAACATGACTTTCATTATGTATCCTTTCTGGAATTTACAAATTCTTGGTCTACAGCACAGATAACAATACCATGACGATCTGCCATATTAAGCACATCTTGTTGTTGTACGAAAATAGTCTTTTCCGCTTCTACAGCTAGCACCTTACAACCGCTATCAATCATAGACATGAGAGTTTTTATGCCTACTGCTGGCACATCAAAGCGTACGTCTTGATTTGGTTTTTCGGTTTTAACGACAACCGCATCTCCACGACCGAGTTCGCCACCTCGTAAGATACACTTATCAGTCCCTTCAATGGCTTCAATAGCCATGGCCGCCTTATGCTTAACAACAACGGTTTGACCTATATCAAGGGCCCCCATTTGTTTAGCTAATTCAAAACCAAAACAAATGTCAGCCCATTGCTCATCTGTAGGTTGTGCTTTTGAAAGCACTCCTACCTTTGGCATAAATGGTTTCAAGTATGCTGTTTGATCTAATACTTTAAAGCCTTCTCGTTCGATTTCATCAACGATGGCAAGCATAATCGTATCATCTTTACGATTTTTGAGCCGCTTTAAAACGCCTAATGTTTTTAAATCAGGAAATGTAAGGCCTTTAAAGAGAATCTCTTTAGTGACTTTTCCAAGCATAGTTAACTCTTGAACCTCTTCTTTTTTCAAGGTTTTAAAGATTTTACCTAGTTTAGCAACACCAATATCATAGAAAGCATCAGCCTCAGCCTTTAGAGCTGGGTCTATATCAGGTACTACACCGATAACAACCACCTCGTGGCCCAATACATGAGCGGCACGCATGAATTCTACAGGCAAAACACCAATGCCCGCAATTAATCCTACCTTTGCCAAGACTATACCTCCTAGATGACCTCACGGCCTATATATCAATTAGTAATTTCAAGTTCACTATGAAAATGCCTAAAAATAGACATAATCATATACAATATATTTTACTATAAATAGCTACTTTTTACCATTAAAAAGCCAAGGTTTATGCCCTTTTCTTCATCATTTTATTAAAATTTCCTTATTACTTTTAACTACTAAAACATCTACGAATATATCTATAAAAATATTTTTATAATTATGAAAATATAATGCAAATTATCATTAATATAAAACTCAACCAGTTATAATGTACACAAAAAGACCTCGTACATTGTACGAGGTCCTCATAATTAATCGCGACGAGTACGCATAATTCCCCTATCGGCATTGCGTAAGAAGCGTAATAAATTTTCAATTTCTACGGAAGAATCCAATTGTAATTCCATTTCTTCAATCGCCTTAGATAAGCTGAATCCAGAACGATAAATAATACGGAATGCTTGTTTCAAATCACGTCGAACATCTTCGGAAATTCCTGCACGAGATAAGCCTACAGAGTTTAGACCGATAACACGTGCTGGTTGACCATCGGCAATCACGTAAGGTGGGATATCTTGTACCACCTTAGCCATCCCGCCAACCATTGCATTACGACCGATTTTAACAAATTGATGAATACCTGCAAGGCCGCCAATAACCACGCGATCTTCAACGATAGCGTGCCCTGCAAGACCAGCACAATTACTCATTATTACATTATTACCAACGATACAGTTATGAGCCACATGTGTACAGGCTTGAAGTAAACAATTATTGCCTACACGTGTTTCTTCACCTTCACCAGTAGCGCGGCTAATAGTTACGAATTCACGAATAACCGTTTCATCGCCAATATTACAATAGCTTTTTTCGCCTTTAAATTTTAAATCTTGCGGTTCCAACCCAATAGATGCGTTAGGATAAATTTCACAACGCTTACCAATGGTTGTCCAACCACCAATTACAACATGTGCACCGATTTGTGTGCCATCGCCAATCTCGACATGTTCGCCGATAACAGCGCCAGGACCTACGATTACATCTTTGCCCAATTTAGCATTTGGATGGACTATGGCTGTACTATGGATGTTGGATTCCGCATTTTCCATGCCTACAACTATCACTACAATCACTCCTCATTCTATTATACAAGGGCAAACATGTATTCACCGCTAGCGCACAATTTGTCGCCAACATAGGCACGGCCTTCAACCTTGCCCATTTTACCTTTAATTTTAACAATATCTACCTCCATGCGAACTTGATCGCCAGGTTTTACAGGATGGCGAAAACGCACTTTATCAATACCTGTAAACATAGGAGTAAGACCACGATTTTCCTCAGGGTACAATAATGCAATACCACCAACTTGAGCAATAGCTTCAGTCAATAATACACCTGGCATAACTGGGTTTCCTGGAAAGTGACCTTGGAAGAACAATTCGTTGAATGTAGCATTTTTAATACCCACAGCACGTTTCATAGGTTCTAACTCAACAATACGATCAACCAAAAGCATTGGGTAACGATGAGGTAAAATTTCTAAAATATCTTCGTGATTAAGAATCATGGCTGTGTCTCCCTTATTTCTTCCATTATACTGCGAGCCAATCTTGAATTTAATTCATGACTCGATTTCAAAGCAATTACATGGCCTTCAATCGGTCCTAACAAGAATAAATCCCCTATAACATCTAATGCTTTATGGCGAACTAATTCATCCTCAAAGCGTGGTATAGATAGACATTTCTCATCATCATAGACTAATGCATTATCTAGGCTACCGCCTTTTGCAAGCCCCATGGCCTGTAATTGTTCCAATTCCTTCATAAATCCGATAGTCCTAGCCGATCCAATGTGTGCTTTGAAATACTCAGGCGATACTTCAAAATCACATTGTTGTGTACCAAGCAACGGATGGCTGTTAATTGATGTAAAAGTCATGCGATAGCCATCATATGGCAAAATCACAATAAAACGATCTCCATCATAAACAGCATGAGATCGAGTCACTTTGTATATATGACGCGACGCTATTTGTTCTTCAATGCCAGCCTCTTCAATAAGATTGACAAAAATAGCACTACTACCATCACCTACAGGAGGTTCTGGAGAATCCATTTCAATATAACAGTTATCAATATTCATAGCACTGAACGCTGCCATCACATGTTCAACAGTAAATACCTTTGCTTCACCATTTTCCAACGTGGTAGCGCGCATAGTGTTCGTCACATTATCAATGTGTGCTCGCACAGAAGGATGCCCTTCAATGTCCGTGCGGACAAACACAATTCCTGTATCTTCAGGTGCAGGCTTAAAAACCATATGTACTGGTTCACCGCTATGAAGGCCAATCCCTTGATATGAAACAGCCTTTTTTATTGTTTGTTGTGGCTTACTCATAAGAATGTCCTTTCATAATCCGAATTCACGTTTACTATACACCAATATGTATTATACCCTATTTGCATAGGGGTTACAAGAAATTTACCATATATTACGCTAATTGGAAAGACTATTCTTGGTCTTTAAAATTTTAATAGATTATTTTTAAACACTAAATTATAAGTTACAAAATAAAAAGAGATTTCATCCATGCTAATAGGAATCAGTTTCATCTTGGATATTCCACAATCGCATAAACAAAATCTCTTTAAAATTATTAACTATTGAAAAACATCAGGTGGTGTATCTATTTGTTCACCATAAAAACGACGAGTCCATTTCCAACGGTTATGAAGCCAAAACCAATCTTCAGGATATCGCCGAATATAATCTTCAATAAACTCATTTAGACGAGTTGTTGTTACCGCTATATCACGCTTTTTATCATCTGTGCGTTCCACATAAATTGGTGGATGCGCTTCAATCTCATGTTTCTCAGAAAACGGACTATAATGTATGGTTACAAAAATAATGGGCACATCTTGCATACGAGCCAATACAGCTGGTCCCGCAGCCGTCAATGTTTCATAACCAAAGAATGGTACAAGAAGGCCATCATCACCAGGGTCCTGATCCATAATAAGGCCTAAAAATGCACCTTTTTTTAGTTCATTAATCATTTCACGAACACCTGTTTTATAGGTCACATGTTGATGCATAATCCGACGATATTCATTGATAAACTTATCGGCATCACCATTTTGTTTCATAGCCACAGAAATCAACGGATACCCTTCAGAAGCAAGAACGGCACCTAGGAGTTCCCAGTTACCACTATGAACAGCGGCTAAGATTGCACCTCGACCATTTTCTAAGGCATCATCTAAGTACTCTCGATTAATAAACTCCACCATATCTTTGTATGCACCATCTTTAATTTCAGGATAGCGCAATACATCAATAATCATACGGCCAAAGCGTGTAGTGCTAGCTTTCGCAATACGTCGAGCTTCTTTAGGATCATCTGTAATATTACAGAATAAAATTTGGCCTATCGCTAGGCGCTTGCGTTTAGGTGGCACCACTAACCACGCAATTTCACCTAGCAATGTACCAATAGCATATTGCAAACCTTTAGGTAATAAGCAAATAAAGGCACTAAAGATTTTCATAAACCTATACATGGATTATTAGCTCTCCTTAAGCTGTGCTTTCAAAGCGTCAATTTCTTTTTGTAATTGTTTTACAGTTTTCACCATTTCTGGCAAACGATTCTCGTAAGCAGCCAATTTTAACCATTCTTTATGAGGTCTCATTGGATACCCAGCCATAACAGAATTAGATGGTACATTGCCAGTAATTCCTGTTTTACCTGCAAATTGTACATTATCTCCAATTGTAATATGACCAGTACAGCCTGTTTGTCCTGCAAAGATTACATGGTTACCACATTTTGTACTACCTGCAATCCCAACCTGTGCAATCAAGAAACAATCTTCTCCAATCTCAACATTGTGGCCAAGGTGAACAAGATTGTCAATTTTTGTACCGCGACGTACCAAGGTAGATCCCATTGTAGCATTATCAACAGTAGTGCAAGAACCAATTTCTACATCATCTTCAAGAATAACATTGCCTACTTGAGGAATATGCGTATGAATACCATTTTCTGTGGCAAAGCCAAAACCTTCACCACCGATAACTGCTTTAGCACGCAATACAACGCGTTTACCCAAAATACAGTTCTCATGTACGATAGCACCTGCATAGATATCAGAATCTTCCCCAATTCGTACATTATGACCAATATATACATAAGGTCGAATTGTTACATTATCACCGATAACAGCATTATCATTAATAACACAATAGGCACCAATAGCTACATTTTTACCAAGTGTAACATTCTTGCCAATAATAGCTGTACTATGCACTTCACGGGGAACTACAACAGGTGGATGGAATACTTCTAGCACTTGGGCGAATGCGGCTTTTGCATTATCAACTACGATTTGTGCCATCGGTGCATTTTTTACTTCCGATTCAACGATAACAGCACCCGCTTGGCATAATGCAATATGTTCAACATATTCACCTATTGCAAAAGTTATGGATTGTTTTACTGCTTGCTCAAAGCTACGTGTCTCAGTAATGACAATAGACTCATCCCCTATAAGTTGACCGCCTACTAAATTTGCGAGTTCCTGTAAAGTTTTTTCCAAGGCAAACTCCTCCCCCGTGATAATCTTCAATTATTGTGCAGCTTCAGTTGTACTTGTTGCAGCTTGATCTGCTTGTTGTGCATTTTGCTGAGCATCTTGTTGCTCTTGGGCTTTAGCTGCATTTTCAACTTCTTTGATTTGGTCGTCAGAAGCTTTACCCATTTTTGTAATCAAATCATCAGTTACATCAGAGCCACCGCCAACAACAGCGCCTTTCTCAATAATAACATCAAGTTTTTTCTCTTTCACAAGTTCATTGATTTTTTGTTCTTGATATTGACGATATTCTTGCGCTTTTGCATTCGCAAAGGCATTTAATTCTTGATTCGCTTGATTAAATACATTTTGTTTAGATGCTTCATCGGCAGCAGCAATTTTAGCATCTAATTCCGCTTTTTTAGCATTGATTTCTTTAGTAATTTCAATACCTTTTTCAGTACTGTTTGCTACTTTCACGCTATCAACATAACCAACATTATTAGAACCACAACCACCTAAGATAGCCATAGAAGCTACTAAAGATGCACCTAATACTAAAGATTTAATACGTTTATTCATAATATAACTCCTTATTGAACTCGATAGGACGCCTTCACTGCATCAGTAATATCAAGCCCTTTAATATTACCACCATCATCGATGATGACTAAATCTAAATGTTGTTCCTCCGCAATAATTGCTACGCGCATACGAACATCTTCTAAAATGGCCTCATGAAGTGCACTCACTTCAGCTTCTTTATCTGAAAGCTTTTTTGCCCATGTATCATTCCACTCTTGCGCCACAGGCAGGTTATTATTAGCAATGATGGCTTGTGCTTGTTGTTGTACCATGGAGTCTCGTTTCTCAGCTAATTCCTTCTGTAGGGATGCAGCGTATTGATTGAGCTCTTCCTGCCCTTTTTGTTGCATTGGAGCAAGCTCAGCCTGTACCTTTGCTTTAATTGAATCCACATCGAAATCCGATGGTTTTCTCTTAGCTAATAAGTCCTTTAATCTTTCTTCTTTTTTAGCTTTTTCAGCCATAGCCGCTGCTCTTTGTGCATCATCTATATATACACGTGCATCATAGGTATATAAGTCTAGTTGAAGGTTTACGATTTCCAGATCATATTCATTAGTACTAACCTTTAACTCAGCTAAATACTTTTGAGTCAATTCATTGCGTTTCGCATTTAATTGCTGATTTAGTTCATTCTCTTTTGTTGCAATACGAGTTTGCAATTCGACCGTAAGAGCATCTGACAAGGTTGAATCCAGTGCAAGCGTTTTCAACTGTTTATCTTGTGTCTCTGACTTGGCATTTAAGGCTTGTTGTTCAAGTTCATATTGACGTTGTAAAAGTTCCAGTTCATTTTTGGCTTGTTTATAATCCTCATAGGATGGATTAAACTCTAGTACATCATCAATGCGTACAACACCTATTGACATACCATCAGGACCCTGTTGGCGATTTGTTACAAAACCATAGGCCCAAATCATAGCACTTATTGCAGCAACGAGAAATATGACTAGTCCTATATATCGTTGTTTCCCGTTCATTGTCGTTCTCCCTTACATAGAACTACAGTTTATTTTTTTGCATCAGTAGCTAGTTTTTTCAATACTTGATCTGTAATATCAACACCACCGTATAGTACAGTGTCTTTAGTCATAACAACGCTAAGACCTTTAGCATCACCAACCGCTTTTGCAGCCTCCATAGCTTTATCTTGAACGGATTTAGCAATTTCTTGATCTTTTTTAGCTAGGTTTTGACGAGCTTCTTCAGCAATTTTTTGTTTAGTAGCATCATCTTGTGCTGCATCAATTTTAGCTTGCGTTTCTTGTTGTAATTGGCTTTGATAGCTCATATATTCTTGAGCTGCAGAGATATAAATTGGATTATCTTGAGACAACATACGAGATGTATCGATAACCCCAATAGTACTAGTCCCACTATTACTACTAGGCGAAGCCATTTGCGTATAAGCTAACGCACCAATACCAACAATAAAAATAGCAGCAATGACGATGGAAAAAATCTTTACATTCGCCTTGTTGTTCATCATTCGCATCATAATAGAGTGCCCTCATTTCTTTAAATCACTGCATCAAAGGATGCCATATAGAGATATTGGTGAAAGCCTCTTTAAAAAGAGGCCTTCACCATATACATTTACAATATTAGAATTGTGTACCGAAGCTGAAGTGGAATTTATTTTTGTGTTTACCCACACCATAGTCAAGTTTAACAGGACCAATTGGGGTTGTAATACGAACACCAGCACCAACGCCATAGTTAAAGGATTTTTTGCTGTTATACCATGTAACATTTGGTGCATCCCATGCATCACCAATATCACCGAATAACACACCGCTAACTTTCTTAACAATTGGGAAACGGAATTCCAACGTAGCATTGTACATCTTTTTACCACGGAATTGATCATCTTCATAACCACGTAAGGAATCAGCACCGCCCAACGTGAACAATTGGCTATAAGGAGCATCACCTTGGATGAAACCAGCACGTGCACGGAATGCCAATACATTCTTAGCACCCAATTTCTTGTACATACGAGTTTCAGCTGTGAATTTGTAGAAGTCGAAGTCACCGCCCAAGCCATGACCAGCCCATTGTGTAGTATAAGAAATACGACGACCACGAGTTGGTTCATAGATATTATCACGAGAATCGTATACTTTTTGCCATGTTACGGAGTTAATGCGACCGAAGTTATTTTTTACATAGTTGTCAGATGCGAAGTTATAGGAACCATTATCCCAGTTTGTACCTTTACCCGCATTTTTATCATAACGGAAGCCAGAGCTATCATCATCATCCCATTTATAAGAATCTTTACGGGATTCTAATGTCAAGTAATCACGAGTATATTCCCCAGTTTGACGTCCGAACGAAATATTAAAGCCACGAGATTTCTTATTGTATTCTGCTACTTCATTACCATCTTCATTGTAATCTGTGTATTCATCTTCGCGGTTGAAGAAGGAGAAGCCAAGGGATGTACCTTTGCTATCGATCCAAGGTTTCAAGTAGGAGATTTGGTAGTTCTTATATTTTTTCTTACCACCGATTTCCCAGTGAACTTTAAATTTATCGCCAGTACCACGGAAGTTATCTTCACCGAATTCAACGATACCCATCAACCCATCAGATTTAGAGTAACCAGCACCTAATGTGATGGTACCAGTCTTATGTTCCAATACATCGATTTCAATAATTACATTATTTGGATCTTGTTCACCTGGCAACATACGAACGTTTACGTCATCAAAGAAACCTAAGTTATATACGCGTTCTACAGAACGACGTACCAAGAATTTATTAAAAGGTTTTCCTTTCTTTTGAACAAATTCACGAGTAATAACTTTATTGCGAGTTTTCTTGTTACCTGCTGGAATGATATCTTCTACGATACCTTCAACAATGTGTATATGAAGTACGCCTTGGTCATCTACACGGACACCATCAACGTGTGCTAACATATAGCCATCACGAGCATATGCAGCATTAATACCTTGGACTTTTTGCCCTACAGATACAGAGTTAAGAACTTGACCTGGTTGAATATCCATGAACTTAGTCAATACTTCGGAGGAATATACAGTATTACCTTCAAAGGAAACGCCAGTAGTAACTGGATTTACGGTTACGGCAAAGTCCAATTTTACGCCTTCAGGCACGGAAGTAAATACAGGATTTACTTCAGAGAAGTACCCAGTATTACCAAGATTAGTTACATCTTTAAATACGCCATCAACAGATACGGCATCGCCAACTTTTTCAGTTAAAATTGGCAACAAATTTGCTTGCTGTTCAGCTGTAACGCCAGATATAGATAAACCGGTAATCAATTTACCTACGTAAGGATTAACAGATTCTGCACTAGCAGATGTGACATATTGTGCTTCTACTGTTGTAACAGCTTGAGTTTGGCCATTTTCAGCAGCCTTATCAAGATCAGTACCACCAGTAGTTTTAGATACCATTTTTACTTGTTTATCATCAGTTTTTAAAGCAGCATTATTGACTGTAACAGTTCCATCAGAACCTTTTACTACAGTGCCGTCACTAGATATAGTCGTATCACCACGAGCAGCTAAGATAGCTGCATCAGTTTCATCTTGTATAGTTGTAGTAGTTGCATCAGCATTATAAACAGCTTGTGTAGTAGCTGCATCATTTGCTGTAGCAGCATTAGTCGTCGTTGTGCTATTTAAATCTGGAGTATAGCCAGCTTGTACCTCAGCAGCAAATACACTGCCTGTCCCCATGACAGCGGTCAACACGGACGCTGCAAGCATACTTTTATAAGCTTTTGGTTTAAACATAAATTCCTCCTAGAACTCATCCCCATAAAGAGTTTACATCTTATTTATAAAGACTAATAAATCTTTATCATTATAGCATAAATTGCTTGGAATGAGTACTATATTAAACAAATTTTATGAAATTAATATGACTAGAATGTGCATACCTAAGGGGTTTACACATTCTAGCCATACTCTTAAAAGCTACGTGTCCAACGACCACCTATATAATTGTTCCCTTTTGATGTATGCCATCCCGTGAACTTAAGGTTTCGTTTAACAGAATATTCTATACCATATTTATTTTGTTTGTTATTAATACCTTGAGAATAAGTCAACATGACTCTCGGTAATACATATTTACCGATTTCAATATTATAATTACTTGCCGTATCCCTATTGGTTGGCTCATCGGGATCAATTGACCCTGTTGTAATATTGATGCGGTCTAACCCAAGTGTATTTTGTAATGCATCTTGTACATAGCCAAAAGCAAACATTTGAAGCCCTGCTGTAGCCACAGCATTCACATCTTCATTTGTCAAAGTACTACTATTTGAATCTGCACCGCGGCCGAAGGTCAACATGGAAATGATTTGCTTTCTAGACAATGTAGGATTAGAGGACAATGATAAGTCCATATGATCCACTGTCCCTTTTACGCCAAGCATAATAGTGTAATTACTTACATTTGTTTCAGCCTCTAATTGTAAGTTTGGTAAATAAGAGCCACCTACGAAATGGGCATTCCCTTTTGTAATATTAAATACATGGCTCAAATACTTAAACGTGCCATTTCTAACATCGAATTGACCACTAGCAGTTGGATTTTGTAAGGATCCACCAAAATGAACATCGCCACTGATAAACATGTTGTATAAGGTGCGATCATATAAGCGTACTCCTTTACCAGCATGAACAGTAACATCCACCCCCATATCTTTGGTACTTTCACTAGATTGTAAGGAAAGAGGAATTTTGAATTGAATCTTTTCAAGATTTAAAGTACCAATAAGGGTCGGCAATCCATCTCGGTCAGCAATATAAAGTTCACCATTCAACGGTCCTCTTACATATTCACTGCGAACCTCTAAGTCTTCTAGCTGAACTGCCGCCTTATAATTAGTAAGAGTATGTCCAGACCAATTTACTTTAGCAGCCAAACCAGCTGAGCCTTTGCCCATATTAATACGGGATTGGAAATCACCTTGTTGACCAGAGAAAATTAAGTCACCATCAATACCAGTAATTTGATTTTCTACACTTGACAATTTCATCGTACCATTACGTACCGATACAGTACCATATGCTTCAGGCTGATCAATAGTGCCTGTAATGTGAACCGTGCCTTTTAACGGACCTGTTGCCTCCTTAACACTAGTTGTAAGAAGAGGGATAACAGCCATATCTGCTTCGTTAAAATCAATAGTTACATCCATAGATTTGCTATCATTTGCTGGAATATACCCAGATGTAAAGATTGCCGCTAATGGAATCTTACCATAGACACTTAGCTTATACCCACTTTTGGCACCTTGAATTCGTTGAATCTGAATAACTTGATCTTGCATTGTAGCCAATACAAAACCTTCATCAATACCAACACCATTAAAGGACCCCGACTCTATAGCACTGGATAATTCTACTTTAGGATTCTTAGTTTCTCCAGTGATATTCACAACACCAGTCACCCAACCAGTAGCTTGAATATCCTTACCTATAAGTGGCAAGAACGGTACTATATCAACATCCTTTAATGCAACCTGTAAATCTGCTTGACCATCAAGATCCATCGTACCGCCTATTGCAATAAGACCGTCCCCAACAGGTAGTTTCAAAGTTGTAACTTTAAATTTACGATTAGCAAAACTTGCATTGATAGTTGCATCACCAACAATTTTTTCATCAATACTTACATCATTAATCTTGCCTGTTACATTAACACTTGGATTGTCGCGTGTACCTCCAATTTCAACAGAACCATTTAATTTACCATCAATATGTTCGTTGGACCGGTCTAGCAAGTTTAGTAAATTCTTTACGCTACCATTAGTAACATCTAATACACCAAATAATTGTCTACTGTCATCAAACTTCATACCACCTTTAACAGCATAGCGACCACCATCGGCTTCAGCAAAGGTGAAATCTTGTACATTTACAACCGATTTATCTGCATAAACACGACCATGAATATCGTTCAATAATTCTCCATTAACTGATAAGGCATCAGATGAAATATAGCCATTGAATTGAGGGTTATCCATAGATCCAGTAATTTGCCCTCGACCAGATACCAACCCATCAACTTTGTAACCCGTATTAATGAGCAATCTGCCCATATCAATATTTTTACCTTCAAAATCAACATTAATTACTTCTTTAGATACTGTACCTCCACCTGTGATAGTTGCACCATAACCTTCAATATCAAATCTATAAAGCTCTAATATATCATTCTGATAGTTATATTTTGCAAATGCATTAGTCACGAGTTTTCCATAAGCAGAACCATCCCACAAATGAGCACGACCTTCTATAATCGGATTTGCAGCCGTTCCTGTAATATGATTGTCCGTTTCAAACCAACCCGTAATAGGAACATCTGTAACAGTACGAATCACATTTTCAATACGAGCAGCCCGAGCCCTAGCATTTAAATCTAACGCATCCGTATCAAGATTATACCAACCATTAACATCATAGCCCCCATCGCCATCACCAATATGTCCGTTGATAATAGTGAGAATATGGTTATCTAGCTTAATATCACCATGGATATTATTGAATCGAGCCCCTTTATAATGTACCTCTTGACCCCATACAGTGCCCGTTACATTTGGATTATCTACTATGCCTTTTATCGCAAAAGAAGTATTTAAGGTGCCATCAACATCTTGACCAATAATAGGACTTAATGCGGTCAACGGCAATGCATTACCTGAAATAGTGGCATCTACGTTACCATTCTGGATATAGCCATACCCGCTAAGCGTCCCATCCCCCATAGTACCTACAACGGTTATGTTTGTACGATTATCAGCATGCGTAAAGTTAGCTTTTACAGTATCAACCACAACGCCGTGAATACCTATTTGGCGACCTTCAACAGCGCCTACGGCATCTGTAACTTGATTATTTTTTCCTAAAATACGAATCTCACCATCGATATTACCTGTAATCGGTGTGGTCATATCTTTTGTGAAAGTGCCTAAAGGTAAATCTTGAGTATTTATAATAGCATCAAAATCCCCTGTATCAGCTACATATTGACCCTTAATCTTTGCGCTACCTTCACCTATAGACAAGTGCGCATCATCAGTACGAACTAAACCGTTATCATATACGATATTCCCTTGTAAACGATCAATATAGTAACCTTTATAAGAAATACCATCACTAGCAATCGTTGCATCTACACGAGGGGCTACTGTCGTACCACCAATATGTGCACGCCCACCTACAATGCCAGTAACACCGACATCTGTTATCGCTTCTAAAGCTACTTTATCGGCTACAACATTAAGATTTAAATATTCTTCCTCTTTACCCAGTGTAACTAATCCATTGATCTTTGCTACTTGATCATTTACTCTCCAAGAACTACGACTAATAACGATTTGATCATTATTAAGCATAATGCGACCCGTACCATCGGTAATATTATAAATTGTATTACCCCGTTTATAAGTGCCGGTTAAGCCTTTAAAGCCTACATTACCACTCATGATATATTTGCCATCTTCACTTTTAAGATTTAAATGTATATCTTGTAATTTACCACTCGTTACAGATAACTCCTTACGAAGTGGAACAAAACGCATAATACCAGCTGTATCAATTTCGTTAGCTTGTACAAAGAGATCAAAATTAGATACATTGTTCATATCAATTTTGCCATTCATGGTAATTGCGGAACCATCTACATCCGCAGTAAAGGCGCCTTTAGACATTCCACTCATATTAAGCGCCATAGTCCCATCAAGATTTTCTACATTTCTCTTTATTCCATCTTTAGTACGTAGAGCTACACGACCATCATTAATAGTTACAGAGCCATCAAAAGTACCCGACTTATTTGGATCGGATGGTTTTACTAACTTAGTTATACTCCACGACCCATCAGCTAGTTGCCATATATGAAAATCTGGCGTCTCGACGATTACACTAGAAATAGCCGTAGCCCCTGATGTGTTGCCACCAATAATCTTCGGTAAAGAAGATAATTTAACTCCTACAGCTACCTCTTGAGCAGTTCCAACTAAATGTCCATCTCTATCTTTGATAATCACATCTGTTAGAACAACATCACCATTCCAATTAATTCGGAGAGAATCATAGTCTATAGAACCGTTTATGACATTATTTACTTGTTCTTTAACCATAGGTGCAATGTAAGTTTGAGCCATAGGATTAATGCTGGCACCAACAATACCAGACAAACCTAAAATCGCTGCACCGATAAGGAGCCACTTTTTACGGGTCATAATGATACTCCCATACACATTATGAATAATATAAATATATATACTAATCTTACCACAGACACAGTAATAACTATAGTATTTTCAGAGTGAATTTTATAAAACCTATCAGGAACACTCATTGTCTATAATGTTCATTACAAGAAAAAAGACGACCAAAGTCGTCTTTTTAAAGATCATATTATTGATTGCCGCCTAGTTTTGACAATTGTTCAACAGCACCACTATTAGCGATAACTTCAGCACCTTGACCTACAGATGTAGACAATGGAACGCCTGTTAATTGTTCAAGAGCCGCAATGCTAATATTGTAATTGTAAAGAGCTTCTACATAGTTATTACGAGCTGTTGTCAACTTAGTTTCTGCATCAAGTACATCAAGGTTCGTACCAACACCTGCACGGTAACGAAGCGTAGCAATACGGAAACTTTCTTGACCTTGTGCGACTGCAGTTTGTGTACTTTGAATTGTTTGTTCAGCAGCTCGTAAATTCAAGTATGCTTTTTGTACAGCTAACAATACAGCATCAACAGTTGCCAAGTTAGCTTCTTTTGCTTGTTCAAGTTGTGCATTTGCTTTTTTAATAGCATTTTGTGTTGCACCACCATCCCATAAGTTCCAAGTAGCACTAGCGCCAACACTCCAGGACTTTGTGCTTGTACCAAAGTAACCATCTGGATCACCATAGCCACGACCAGCTTTTACAGCAACCGTAGGCAAATAACCGGCCTTAGCAGATTTTACAGCTTCTTCTGCAGATTTTACATCAAGAGCTGATTTAACAAGAGCGGAACGATGAAGCATAGCATATGCTTTCGCTTGCTCCAAGGTTACATTATATGGTTTATATTGTAAATCACGCTCTGCTGTAGTAATAGCTGTTTGTGCAGGGTATGCAATAACTTGATTTAAGTTCGCCTCTGCTAAATTTGCAGCATTTTGCGCTTTTACAAGAGATGTTTGAGAATCATCAAGATTTGTTTTAGCTGCCAATACGTCGGAGCTCGCCACTAAACCAACATTATACTGTGCCTCTACATTGGTTACATGACCTTGATAATCTTTAACAGCTTGTTGTGCTACATCTACCATATTGCGGCTCATAATCAATGTATAATAACCGTTAAGAGCATCATATTTTGCTTGTTGTAAAGCCTCTTCATAGCTAGCACCAGTACCTTCACGAGTATAACGTGCAGAATCAATGCTCGCATCAAGTTGTGGATTGAATACAGGCGCACTAATGGAGAAGTTATGACTTCCAGATTTGCCACTACCTGTGTCACCGCCCGTTTTTTGAGCACTCCAACCATAACTAACACTTGGATTCTTACCAGCTGCTACTTGGCTTACTGCAGATTTAGCAGCTTCATAACCCCATTTAGTTTGCTTAGCTGTACGATTATTAGCTAATGCTAAATCAACCGTACGGGCTTCGTTTAAAGCTAATGTACGTTCATAGGTTTTACTGTCTAAAACAGATTTTTCTGCTAATTGCTTTTGTGTTAATTGAATAGCTTCTTTTTGATATTTGCTTAATTGGTCTCCGTTGTTAACGGATGTAGTTACTACATCAGCCGCGAATGCACCAGTAGTAACTAAAGAAAGCATTACACCTAAGGAAAGAACCTTTTTATTCATAATATGTACCTCCATACTCATATAGAGTAAATGTGTTAGTCATTAGAATACTTGTTTAATACCGAAATAGGTACCTCCATTCGTAGAACTGAACGGTCTGGTCATTTGAATAACGCCATAGGTATCTTTATGCAAACGTATATCACTACGAATACGATATTTACGATGATTAAGGTCATATAGCGCGGCTGATAAGGACACAGGACCACGGAGGTTATAATCCACCCCGAGACCCAATTCACTTTCAAAAATACCACCACGCACCAACCATTTAGAACTAATAAATCGACCTGCATTCAGATCAAAAGTAGTATCATCACCTATATTAGAAAGGCCAATTTCAGCCATTCCTTTATTGTTAAAGGCACGTACTCTACCATTGACACGGAATTCATTATCCGTTGTGTTATACAACAAATCTACAGATGGTTCAATCTTGGTAAATGACTTTTTTTCAGTCATACCAACCTCTACACTATTTCCATTTACATCCGTTTGGTACGCCTTTCCGCCCATCAGTTTATTGATGCGAGCTGAAATCTGTGCCGTATTATGTAAAGTCTCTTTAATATTTTCTTGTGCCTTAGGATCTGTTACAGTCGATTCCATGGTACGAGCCATATTATCTACACGATCAGTAGTTTGTTTTAAATTAGTTAAAATAGCACGCATATCATTACCTGCATTACCATCAGCATTAAATTGCTGTGCTGCTTGATTTAGTTGAGCCGTTACATCCGCCATATTTTGTGTAATAGCTACCGCATTATCAACCATCACCGCTGTAGATTGCAAGGAATATTTAAGTGCACTTTGAGTTGCAGGATCACCAATAATACTATTGATAGACTGTAGCATCTTCTCAGTGCCATCCATTAACTTTTGCGCACTCTGCATGGCCTTATCCACAGCATCAACGCCTTCACCTTTAACGGAGTCACCATCCTGTAAATATACTTTAGACTGTCCTGGTGAAATTTGAATAAATTTATCACCTAAAAAACCATCTGACCCCAAGGAAAACATCGAGTCACTTGGAATCTGCGTTTTTTCATCAAGCTTCATCTTAACCACAACGCCACGCGGTGTAATTTCAATATCAGAAACAGTCCCGATGGCCACGCCGGAAAATTTAACCTGATTCCCATTTTTTAGGCCATTTACTTGAGTGAAATCACCTGTAATTGTCATTTGCGGTTTAGCCCAAATATCGATACGGCCTACAAATAGTATGCCTGCAATAAATAGAACTATACCTATTATTGTAAAAGCCCCTACCTTGGCCTCCGTCGTCCACTTCATTATATATCTCCCATCGCAGATTCGTTAATCGGCTCTGCTTCACCATGAATAAATTGTTGTACCTTCTTATTTGTAGAATTCTTAAATTCTATTGTATCAGAAATTTCTACAAAATGCCCCTGATCGAGTAAAGCTATGCGGTCAGCAACATAAAATGCTGACTGCATATCATGTGTTACCACGATAGAAGTACAACCGAGCCGATTCTGCATCCCCTTAATTAGCATACTAATCGTACCTGATGTAATAGGATCTAACCCTGATGAAGGTTCATCATAAAGAATTAAACTCGGATCTAGTGCTATAGCACGAGCTAAGCTAACCCGCTTTTTCATACCACCAGATAACTCATTAGGCATATATGACTCATATCCCTTTAAACCAACCCAATCAAGTCTTTCTGCCACAATGCGTTTGATTTCGTCATCCTTTAACTTCGTATGTTGACGCAAACCAAAAGCTACGTTCTCACCTACCGACATAGAATCAAACAAAGCTGAATATTGGAATACCATCCCCATTTTTCTTCGTACTGTATTAAATTCATCTTCAGATAATGTAGTTATATCTGTGCCATCTACGATAATCTGCCCTGATGTAGGACGTTGTAAACCTATTAATAAGCGAAGCAGTGTACTTTTACCACTACCACTGCCGCCTAATATAACTAACGTCTCCCCATCATTAATAGTGAGATTAACAGAGTCTAAAATCACACGTGACTCATAGGCAACTACAACATTGCGTAGTTCAATCATAAATCCCTCTAAAAATATCTACTAAAATAACAATGTAGATAAAAAATAATTTAATACAAATACTAGAATAATACTAGTTACTACAGAACTAGTAGTGGAAAAGCCCACAGCTTCTGCGCCCATTTTAGTTTCCATGCCCTTATAAGCACCTACCAATGCAATGACAGCACCAAACACACTAGACTTTATAAGACCTAAAGTGAAGTCTGAAATGGTAGAAAACATTTGAATAGAGTCTAAATATGTACTAGGCGCCAAACCCTTGATAACAGTGGCTACAAAGTAACCACCGGCAATACCGATAACAACACCATAAAATGCCAAAATTGGCACCATAATCATACACGCTACTACACGTGGTACCACGAGGTAACCAACAGGGTCAACAGCCATAACACGTAGGGCATCAATTTGTTCTGTTACCTTCATTGTACCAATTTCAGCCGTGATGGCGGCGCCAACACGGCCGGCTAATACTACACCAACTAAGATAGGGCCCAATTCACGGCCCATAGCTACAGCCATAAGGCCACCTACTGTACTTTGAGCACCATAGGTAATGAGTACATCTGTAATCTGTAAAGTCATAACCGCACCAGCAAAGAGCAAAGTTAAGCTAATAATAGGCAAAGAGTCTACCCCTAGGTGAGCCATCTGCTGAAATACATGCCACAGATTAATCATTTTTAATTGTTTTATTGTTTGCCACACTAATAATGTAGCACTACCCATCTGTGATAGGCCGTTTATGACGACTCGACCTATCGATTCTAGCCAACTCAACAGTGTCTCCCTTTCCCTTACAGTTTCAACTTATTCAGGTGTATTTGTTTCACCAGCATTAGCCTCATCTTTTTTATTAGTTTCTTTCGACTCTTTTTTAGGGTCCTTTTTAGACTCAGCTTTATCCGTTTTATCTTTTTTAGATTGATCTTCCAATTCTAACTTGCGTTCCATCTTAATCTGATGTTTCGCTTCTTTGACGCGTTTTGCTAATTCTTTATCACGATCAGCGGGCTTCATTACATGAATCGTAAATTGACCATCACCTTGCACGATGTACTCAGTATCAACGGCAGTCTTTTCAGGTTTCTTTTCATCATCCTTACTAGAACTCAAATCTTCTTGACCTGTTTTTTTCTTTACATCCCCTGGCATAGGTTTTGATTCCACATCTTTAAGTTTAGCCTTTTTAACAGATTGAGAGCCATCTTCATCAACTAAGCTAATACCATCTTCCAAAAATTCTACAACGATTTGATTATTTGTATCAGTCTTTTGAATCTCATCATAAAGCTCATCGAAATCTTTATGAACTTTCAAACGGCGTAAAATTTCGTCTGTTAAATTATACTTTTGTTTTTCCAATACGTATGGCAATGGAATCTCGCCACCGCCACGTACCTCTAAAGTATATTTACCAATAGCTTGATCTTCTGGGACCTTAAAGAAGATTTGTTTAATAACCTTTTCGCCGCGGAACGGTTCTAATGTTACATCTACTACAATAGTATCCCCAGGAGAAACTACAGTAGACGAAGCAGAAGCATCTATAAGCTTGGCTGTTTTCTTATCTTGCGTTACGTTTGTTTCAACCGAAATATCCGAAATTTCATAGTTGATGAATCGATTGTTCATAAGCACATCGATAACATTATAAAATTCATCAACTGCTTTTTCACTAATGGAATCAGAGCTGTAGAACATATTTGTCCGCGTTAATGGCTTATGTTCTTTCCCTTTTGGCGTAATAGTATAAGAAATTGTAGCCGTACCAGAACCACTGCGATCCAATGTTTTATTCAACATATTGTATAAGGCTGTAGCTGCTAAAGTTGGTGTCATTTCACCATCTTCAATAACCTTGACGGAACTAGTTCTATCACGGCCCATATCAATATCCTTTAAATGGAATCGCAATGGAATACCTGGCGAAATCACGCCTGATACACCTGCAATACCGGCACCTCTATCTTCAGTAACAGAACCAATCTCTTTACCCATAGAGCCAAGCTTAAAGGCAGCATTATAGCTTTTTACAACGGTAAAGATACTTGCATTGTGCATAAAATAGTTAGAAGAACCATGTTTTAAGAATGGATGACCAAAGGCAACAACCTTTTCACCATCTACATGAGTAACAGTACCAATAGCGCCCAATTTAAGGTCACCATCAACTAGCAAAGCCGCTACCGAGCCACCAGCTTCTAAAGGTTTTGCAATTTCATCACCACTAGCACTTGCGGTGTCATATGTTTCATATTTATATTGTGGTAACTTCGATTTAAAGTATTCCATTGATGCCGCATCGAAGCCATACGCCATAAGTGGAGTGCCTAAAGGAATCAATTGTGTATCATCCCAAGGTTTAGATAAGTTTTTCTCATATGGTATATTCCATAGTTTGACCATATCCTCAATAGGAGTAATCATACCTATCGTACCATCCGCAAACCCCCAGCCATAAGCAACAGCCCCAACAAGTTTACCATTTATATATACAGGGCTACCACTCATACCATGCGCAATGCCACCAGTTTGATCCATAACGGGTCCGGAAAACTTGGCTAAAATAAGATGACCAGATGGTCCCTTATCCTTCATGACACCCAATACCTTTACATCAAAGGTGGAAATAGTATCCCCTACGATTACAGTTTTTGCAATACCTTCCATACCTGTTGTTACATCATTGACAGGCATAAAATCAATAGCCTGTACAGTTGTAAGTGAAGTACAGAAGAAAAGCGCCAGTATCGCTTTTCTATACCGACGCCAAGAATGAGAAAACTTCATTCCTTCTCTCCTTTATTTACTTTCTACAGTGACAACGATTTGATCACGAGAAACGTCTGAACCCACTGTAACATTAACCGCCGTTACAGTACCAGTTACAGTAGATTTAGCAGCAGCCATAGGACCAGCCAATGTCTCTACAGTCACCAATGTTTGGCCTTCTGTTACAGAAGTACCAACAGAAACTGTAGAAGCAACTTTACCTGTTAATACACTTTGGTATGATACAGGGGCCGCCATTACAGAGCTAACACTTAAAATGCCTAATGCAGCTAAAGCTAACACTACTCTTTTCATAACGATCCCTCCTTTTACAAAATTAGTTATGTATTTATAGTATACTAAATTATTAGTAATATTTCAAACAAAATTGTATGCAACGAATCTATTTTATAATTACTATATCCTCATAACTCATAGGTGCAGAAGATTTGTGTACATAATCATCATTGATAACTATATCAATGCTACCTTGATTTGATAATTCAGCGCCATCAACAACACCTAATTTAGACAATAACTGAGCTCCTTCTTTTTGAGTCACACCTACAGATTGAAGTTCGGATTTATCAACTGTTAGCACAACTAAATCATGTTCCTTTGTGGTTCCAATGAAACTACGACCTTTGTTATTAGATTCATCAGCTCCTACATAGCGACCGCCTTTCATCACCATAGTGCCCACTTCTAAACTAGCTCCACCGGTAGTACTAACTTGAGCAAGTTCTTCTCTATTTTGAATCGTAATAGGTGTTCCAACTTTTAATTTTCGTAAAGCATTTCCAGATTCGCCATGACCAGACAATACATATTGGTTTTCCCCAATTTTAGAATTTCCCTTTTGTTTACTAATAACCTTGCCATTAGCTACAGTCACTTCATAACCATATTCATTGGTCTTTGTAGAAGGACCATAAGTTGACGTATAAAGGGTCAAGGCATTCTCTTTACGAACCGTATCAACGGAGGTGATTACAAAACTCTCATTCTTTGTTTTAGCTTGAAGCAAAGGTTTTTTCTCTTCTATAAAGTATCCTCTATTAGGCGTATATCGTAACGTACCACGATTAGAAATACGCTCTAAATCAATGGCTCCATCACTCGCCACTGAGTAAGGTCGTTCAAAACTGCCCCCTTTTACCTTTGCTCCAATGATAGCTGTATGAGCTTGAGTAACAGAAGATAATGGTTTACCTTCTGGAACATGCGCCACCACCATAGGTGAATCATTATCTACGGTCAATGCAAAGGCTTGAATTTTCCCTTCAGCTACGGTGTTATTAATTTTGCTATACGTTACAGATTTATTTACATCTTTTGTAGTCTGTTGCGCATAGCCAGAAAATAAATCCACTACTATACGCGAAGGCTTTTCTAATGCAAACTCATGATGTTGTACATCCTTATTCGCTGTTAATGTTACTCGTAAGGCCCCATTAACCGGTTGTAAGCCAATGCCTTTAAGAACTCCCGTTTTTTTATCATTTTGTGATATGGGGCCAGTTAAAGCATTTGTAGTGCCCCCTAAGTTCAATGTAAGAGCATGTGTTTCTTCATTATAGGATTGAGTCCAAGATACAGGCATTTCAGATACATCTAAAACAATTCGGCTTGTACCTTCATGATTAGATACGCGCACCCCTGTTAAATTACCGGCCTCAGCATGAGGAACGGTACTACCCAGTAGACCTAAAACAGCAAAAGTCATATACAGATATCGTTTCATCTTTAATTCCTCTATAGCTACAAACCATAATAATGGCCTTATATCATTACATCAATTTTACGCAATATACTTTTACTATAGTATACAGCATAAAGATGAAAAATTCAAAAAATAAACGAAAAACGAGGTTACAGTCTAAAGATACTCCATACATAAAATAGAATAACTGTAGACCATAACCTCGTCAATTTAAGCTTACATCATCATGGTATATTATTGTAACTATATTATTGTAACTCATCTAATGTATCACGAAGCTGTGACATTTCATCTAATGCCTTTGCAACACCTTTAATCACTGCATATCTTGGAGATTCTACAAGGTATGCCGCGATTCCAATAGAACGTGTAATAACACGGTCTAATCCATCGATGAGCGCGCCACCACCAGTAAGAATTATGCCATGATCGTTGATAGCGGCCACAAGTTCCGGTGGAGTTTTTTCTAGAATAGACTTAACGCCTTCCAAAACATTCATCACTTGTGCTTCTAGAGCACGTTGAATCTCTAAAGAATTCACCGCAACCATCTTTGGTAATCCAGAACTTGAATCTCGTCCTCGTACCTCAATCGTGCGCTCCTTTGCACGGCGATCCACAGTCCCTACAGAAATTTTAATTTTCTCTGCTGTTAGCGGACCAATAACCAAGCGTTTCTTACGACGGATATAGCGAATAATAGATTCGTTAAAAGAATCTCCACCGATGCGAAGTGATTCACTTACAACTACACCCGTATCACAAAGAACGGCAATATCCGTAGTGCCACCACCAACATCGACAACCATCGCCCCTACGTGCTCAGCATCATTGAGACCAGTCCCCATAGCAGCAGCCAATGGTTCTTCAATAAGGACTGTCTTTTTTGCACCAGTTCTGAGTAAAGCTTCCAAAATAGCGCGTTTTTCAACTGGTGTAATGCCCGACGGAACACATACAATAATACGCGTCTTCATCAATCTAGAAGCAGGTACAACGGAGCGAATAAAGTACTTCAACATGAATTCTGTCATATCATAATCTGCAATAACGCCCGCTTGAACTGGACGGATGACGGAAATCCCTTTTGGAGTACGGCCCACCATAGAACGTGCAGCCTCACCTAAAGCAAGAATATCACCAGTTTTATCATCCCGTGCAATATACGCAGGTTCATCTAATACCAAGCCTTTACCCTTCGCAAAAATGAGGATATTTGCAGTCCCTAAATCAATTCCCAAATCGAAGTTTAAGGATCGATTTAAACGACTCATAAAATCCCCAACTTGCTCAGGTCGAACTAAACGTTTTAATGTCATGGCTGGTGTTGTTTTAGCAATCGCTACAGTCTCACGACTACGTCGTTCAGCACGGCGCATTTTTGTAACTTTAATCATGGTCTCACGCATATTGGAGGCCAAATGATTAGCTTGCTTTGCCACGCCATTTGAAAGCTTAGTAGACTTACGTTTTGTCCTTCTCAATGGTTTGCGTGTAGTACTCACTTTCGAATTTTCAACCTTTGCAGCACCTAAGTTCTGTTGCTCGTTGTATAAAGCCGGCCCTTTAGAGCGCCGGCTTCTTTTCTTTTTATTTTGTTTTGGCTGTGTACTCTTATTCGTCAACCCGAACAATATCAGCACCTAACCTTTGCAATTTACCTACAAAATCATCATAACCTCGGTCAATATGATGTAAACGACCGACTTCTGTTCTACCTTCCGCAGTCAATGCAGCACATACAAGCGCCGCTCCAGCACGCAAATCAGTAGCATTTACTATAGCCCCATGTAAGCTTGGCATACCTTCGACAATAGCTTGACGATTGTCAATGTCGATATGCGCTCCCATTTTACGAAGTTCAGCAACATGCATAAATCGGTTTTCAAAAACAGTTTCTGTTACTGTACTAGTGCCTTCCGCAATCGTAGTAAGAGCCATAAATTGAGCTTGCATATCTGTTGGAAATCCAGGGTATGGCAATGTTTTAATGTCCACAGCTTTAATGCCTTTACCACTACTGATAACGCGAATACCGTCGATTTCTTCCTCTACTGTTACACCAGCCTCCTTTAATTTAGCCACTACTGGTTTTAGATGTTCTGGCAATGCGTTTTCCACAAATACATCACCACCTGCCATAGCAGCTGCGATTAAATATGTACCAGCTTCAATGCGGTCAGGAATTACTGTATGAATAGCACCGTTTAATTGAGGTACACCTTCAATACGAATCACATTTGTACCAGCTCCGCGAATATTAGCACCCATAGCATTTAAGAATGTAGCCAAATCAACAATTTCAGGCTCTTCTGCAGCATTTTCGATAACGGTTTTACCTTTCGCCATAGAAGCAGCCATAATTACATTCTCTGTAGCCCCCACACTTGGAAAATCCAAATAAATTTGAGTCCCTTTAAGTCCTTCCGGTGCATGAGCATATACGTAATCTTCAGTAATTTCAATTTTTGCACCTAATGCTTCAAATGCTTTTAAGTGAAGATCAATGGGGCGTGCACCGATAGCACATCCACCAGGCATTGAGATTTTAGCCTCCCCTTTACGAGCCAAAAGTGGACCCATGACAAGGAAGGATGCACGCATTTTACGTACAAGTTCATAAGGAGCTTCCGTAGCAGTCAATGTAGAAGCATCAAAAACAATTTCACCATCTGCATTATTACGAGCGATTTTAACCCCCAAAGACTCGATAACTTGGCAAATCGTGCCTACATCTTCTAAATTTGGAATTTCAAGCAATTTACTAGGCGTTGATGCTAGCAAAGTACCGGCAATAATAGGGAGCACTGCATTTTTAGCACTACTAACACGTACACGTCCTTCCAACCGATTGCCACCTTGAATGATTAACTTTTCCAACAGAATTCCTCCTACACTTTATATCGTTCATCTTGTATAAGCTACAAGACCTTGTATTTATAACGTCATATACTAAATGTTATTATACTATTTTTCGATATATCTCATCAAGAGAATAAGAGAAAATACAAAGAAAAAAAGCCCTGAATATATCTCAAAAATTTATGTCCAATTTTTGAGTATATTTCAGGGCTTTATTCTTATTTTGCTTTTAATGTTTTAAGTTTATGATCCATATGCACGGTATCAAGGAAGCGAACCGTACCAGTTTTAGACCGCATTACAATAGTATGCGTACGCGCACCACCTGGAAAATATTGAATTGGATTTAATAAGTTACCACGTGTAATGGCAGTAGCCGCAAAGATAACATCATCAGTACGAACTAAATCATTTAATGTGAGCACTTGGTTTACATCGGCAATACCCATTTCATGGCAACGACGAATTTCTTCATCCGTTTCTGGTTTTAAGCGAGCTTGCATATCGCCGCCTACACATTTCAAGGCTGCAGCCGCTAGTACACCTTCAGGTGCACCACCAGTACCTACAACCATGTGTACCCCAGAACCTTCGATACAACATTCCATAGCTGGATTAACATCACCATCAGAGATGAGCATAATGCGAGCCCCTACTTCACGAGCTTCTTTCATCAAGCCTTGATGACGCTCACGATCAAGCATAACCAACGTGATTTCATCTACATTACGTTCCATTTTAGTCGCTACATTTTTGATATTTTCGGTCAAAGATTTCGTAATATCGATAGCACCTGCACCGCGAGGACCAACACAAAGTTTCTCCATGTACATATCTGGTGCATGTAACAAGCCACCTTTTTCTGCAATCGCCATAACTGCAATAGCACCATTTTGACCTTTAGCAATCAAGTTTGTCCCTTCAATAGGATCAACTGCGATATCTACTTCTGGTCCGCCAGCGCCTACGTGTTCTCCGATATAAAGCATAGGAGCTTCATCAATTTCGCCTTCTCCGATAACTACCGTACCAGAAATGCGAACAGAATCAAACGCTTGACGCATAGCATCTACAGCAAGACCATCGGCTGCATCCTTTTGCCCACGGCCAAGCAAACGACCGCTACGCAAAGCTGCGGCTTCAACGACACGAGCAAATTCCAAAGATAATGTACGATCCATAATGGGCCTCCTTATAAGTCCTCTATGTATTGATATGACTCTTACCTAGAGTCTCTAACTTATTGATTAGCTTGTTTCCAATCTTCCATAAATTTTGCAAGTCCTGCATCAGTCAACGGATGTTTCATAGCTTGCATGAGTACTTTAAATGGAACAGTTGCAATATGAGCACCTGCTTTAGCACATTGAATAATATGCAACGGAGTTCTCACACTTGCAGCAATAATTTCAGTTTCAATTTCATGAATAGCGAAAATATCTGTAATATCTTGAATCAATGTAAGACCATCCATGCTGATATCATCAATACGACCCACAAATGGACTCACATAACTTGCACCTGCACGAGCAGCTAATAAGGCTTGGTTTGCAGAAAAAATCAAAGTCACATTCGTTTTAATGCCTTCTTTGCTCAAAATAGCAACGGCTTTAAGACCTTCTGGAGTCATAGGAACTTTAATAACCACATTAGAGCCTAATTTCACAAGGTCATGTGCTTCCGCCACCATGCCTTCAGCATCAGAGGAAATAACCTCTGCGCTAACAGGTCCATCAACAAGGTTTGCAATTTCAGAAATAACTTGTTTCAAATCGCGTTTAGCTTTCACGATAAGCGATGGGTTTGTAGTTACGCCATCAATAAAACCAAAATCATAGGCCTCTTTAATCTCATCAAATTCTGCTGTATCAATAAAGAATCTCATAAAATGCCCCCTCTTATTTAGCCGGTGAAATCACTTCAACGCCACCCATGTATGGCACGAGAACTTTTGGAATTACAACGGACCCATCGGCTTGTTGATAGTTTTCCAAGATAGCAGCTACTGTACGCCCTACTGCAAGGCCAGATCCATTTAATGTATGAACAAATTCCGGTTTACCCTTAGGTCCACGACGGAATTTAATATTAGCACGACGAGCTTGGAAATCAGTCATATTAGAGCAAGAGGAAATTTCTCTATACTTGCCTTGTGCAGGCATCGACACCTCTACATCATAGGTTTTAGCAGAACCAAAGCCCATATCACCTGTGCACAGAGTGATAACACGGAACGGTAATTCTAATAAGCGCAATACTTCTTCTGCATTATCTGTTAATGTTTCTAATTCTTTGAAAGAATCTTCTGGTTTAGCTAATTTAACCATTTCAACTTTGTTAAATTGATGTTGTCGAATAAGGCCACGAGTATCACGCCCCGCGGAACCCGCTTCAGCACGGAAACATGCGGTGAATGCAGTATAGTATTTAGGCAATTCCTCTTCGCTCAAAATTTCACCACCGTGATAATTAGTCAATGTAACCTCAGCAGTTGGAATCAAGAAATATTCCGTTCCCTCTACATGGTACATATCTTCAGCAAATTTAGGCAATTGCCCAGTGCCCGTCAAAGTTTCACGTGTTACCATATATGGAGTCATCATTTCAGTATAGCCATGTTTATCTACATGAAGATCCACCATGAAGTTGATAAGAGCGCGTTCCAAACGAGCCCCTAACCCCTTATACACAGTAAAGCGAGCTCCACTCATTTTGCCTGCACGATTGAAATCAAGGATATCGAGGCTTTCACCTAAATCCCAATGAGCCTGTACATCAAAATTAAATTGACGTGGTTCGCCCCATTTGCGTTGCTCCACATTTTCATCTTCATCGGCCCCTACAGGAACAGATGCATCACACATATTTGGCAACATCAATGCCGCATCGCGCAATTTTGTTTCCACTTCGCGAATACGGTTATCAAACTCAGCAATCTCATCGCCTACTTTTTTCATTTCTGCGATTTTTTCATCAGCATTTTCTTTGTTGCGTTTTAATTTGCTAATTTCTTCTGTTACAGAATTGCGAAGCGCTTTTAATTCTTCTACTCGACCGATCAATTGACGACGTTCATCATAAGCGGATACAAAGGTTTTCAGATCGCCTTTTGTATGACGATTATCTAAATTTTGTTGCACTAAATCAATATTTTCACGGACAAATTTTAAATCTAACATACTATAAACCTCATTTTCCAACTATGTTACGCACAATATATTCAATACGTTTAAGTATACCATATATTGGTGTATTTATCATTAAATTATGTGCTATATACTAGACTTCTCACCAATATTTTATATTATTCATCCTCTTCTTCATCTAGCAAATAATCTTTTGCCATCCATTTACGCGTGCCTGTAAAAGAAATGGTCACCCATTTTTCCGTTGGGTTACCGCCGATTTCTTGGTCAATTTCATTGCGAATAGCATCAATTTCAGCAATGGTTTGATATGGAAAACTTTTAGGAACTAAAATATCAATTTCAATGATTCGAGTATTGCCATATACTTGCACGCTCGTCACATAATCTTTAAAATTATACTTTTCCATAAATCGATCCATAATTTCTTGCACTTCATTATGCAATGAAGTTGGTGCCCATCCTAATATTTGTTTCATGGATGGCACAATGATACGAAATGCAGAGGGTATCATCTGTACCGCTAAAATAATTAATACAATAGGGTCAATATAAGTAGCCCATCTAGCATATTCAGTACTTTCTAGCATAGTAGCTACAACGAAACTAATCAAGATAGCCGCTTCTAACAAAGCATCGACATACCAGCTTACATTATCAAATTTAATCAAGTTAGACTGCAAACTTTTATTAATACGACGTACATAAAGATAGTAAGCAGTATCCGCAACAGTAAAGAATATAGCATAGAAAATAGCTGGCCCGAAGTCTACGTGACGTCCACCGCTTAACAAATCCGTAATACCGCTGGATAACGCGTACAGCACGATAAGCAAAATAAAAAAACCTTCCACCGCGAGTACGAGAGGTTCAAATTGCCAATATCCGAACTGAAAGCGCTTACTCGTCTCACGAGCCACTAATTTGGCCGTCATGAGCATCATAATCTTAATAACTACATCGACAAAGGAGAATACACCATCTAATAAGACCGCACTCGACCCGGTCACAATCCCCATTATCGTACCGCTCACAGCCACCAAAGCCATAAGCCCTACGGATTGCATCAGCAGTTTCTGTTCAATGGAGCGCCTTGCCCCTAATATATCCATTGAGCACACTCCTTTCTGACTTATATACATCTTTATTATACACTAATCATCGAAGTGTATAAAATGTATTACAAAAAGTCCACCGTATACCTTATGCACGGTGGACCTTCAATAATCACTAACATATGAACTTTTATTCTATTATATGATAGCTACATAGCCATCGGAGGCTCATCTAACAATTTACCGGCTACATATCTCCCAACAATATGGCGATCATCACCTATATATAGCCACCGTTCCAGACGTTCCTCTATACTCCGTTCATTCGGATCAAACAATTCATGATCATCGATAACAAGAGCATCAAATTCATAGCCGGTTTCAAAGCTACCTACGTCACCAAAGAATTGTCCGCCTCCCTTAGTCGCCATATAGAAAGCTTCCGGTAATGTAAGCGATGCATAGCTGGCATCCACCTCGGCCCACTTCATCTTTGACAAACCCACGGCTTCGGTCAAAACCTTAGCCATACTGATGTCATGGCCTCCTGAAATGTCTGATCCCAGTGCAATGGAAATACCATGATTCAATAATTTTCGTATAGGTGCAATGCCGCTGGACAAATTCACGTTAGAATACGGACAGTGTGCCACCATCGTCTTCGTTTCATGCATCCGCTCCATTTCTTCATCGCTCAGATGAATACAATGAGCCATGACCGTCGGCACTGTACCCATCAGACGATGTTCACAGTATACATCCGTATAACTGGAGGAATCCGGATGAAGTGAATGAACCCATTCAATCTCACCATGATTTTCAGATAAATGCGATTGAATTGGCACATTATACTCCACCGCTAAATCTCCGAGACCACTCATCAGGCGGCTCGTACAGGATGGCACAAAGCGAGGGGTTACAATAGGTCGTACGAGCGGTCCAAACTGTCGAGCCTCTTCAAGCCATACTCTCGTATCATGTAAGGACTGGTCCGTATCCTCAATCAGATAATCGGGACTGTTCCGATCCATATTAACCTTGCCTACAAAAGCGGATAGGCCGGCTTCTGAAAGCAACCTCATCAATAGCAATGTGCTTTCTTTATGAATAGTGCCAAATAAAATACTGCGCGTTGTACCGTAACGCCATAATTCGTTAACAAAAGCGCTATATACCGTCTTTGCGTAGTCTAAATCCGAAAACTTCGCCTCCTCCGGAAATGTATACGTTTCAAGCCAAGGCAGCAATTCTTTATCCATGCCAAGGCCTCGATTGCAAAATTGAGGCGCATGAGCATGGGTATCGACAAATCCGGGAATAATTAAATTATCCCCGTAGTCCTCAACCGGATACGACTCAAATTCGGAGGGAATACTTTCACCACAATATGCGATACGACCGTCACGCACAATCATATAGCCGTTTGGAATCACTGCAAACTCCGCTGGTCGTGATGTATAAATAATATTACCTTTTACTATATAAACGGAATTCATCGAATAATCTCCTCTTTTCAACAATACCGCTTAACCGTAATATACGTACGTCAACTACAATGAACTATAATTGCTCGATGCTACTCTCTCAACAATAAAAACACATATAACAATCCCGACTCTCACAGCTTATATAGCAAAATGTATGATGAAAGCAATGGTCATTACATACATAACAGGATGGATTTCCTTACGACGTCCTGTAATAAGTTTCACCAATGTATAAGAGATAAAACCGAAGGATAAACCTTGCGCAATACTGAAGGTAAGCGGCATAAGAAGAATCGTTAAAAATGCAGGCAACGCTTCCGTAAAATCACCGAAGTCGATATGCGTCACTTCACTCATCATAAATACACCTACGATAACGAGTACCGGAGCTGTTGCTTGAGCAGGTACCAATAAGAATAATGGCGCAAAAAACAGAGCGATTAAATATAATATACCCGTTACGCATGCCGTAAGACCCGTACGTCCACCATCGGCAACAGCGGCCGCACTTTCAATATAGGAAGTTACCGTAGACGTACCGATGATTGCACCGGCCGCGGCACCTATAGATGTACATAGTAATGCATGATTTAACCGTTTAAATTTACCGTCCGCATCAACGAGATTCGCTTTTCGCGTGACACCGATAAGCGTACCGATGTTATCAAACATATCTACAATTGTAATAGAGAAAATAATAGACAAAAATCCATATTTAATAGCACTCATCACATCCAATTGAGCAAATGTATCCACAGGAAATGGCGGCACCAAGTTGAAAATATCCGCACTAGTTTCAGGGACCTTTGTATAACCGAAAATCATGGCCGCAACAGTCGTGATAATCATACCCAACAACAAACCGCCCCTCACCTGCTTGGCTAAGAGCACACTGGTGATGAGCAAACCGGCCAATGTCAACAATACCGCAGGATCCTGCATATTGCCAAGTGTTACGAATGTGGCCTTATCCGCTACGATAATATGAGCATTTTTAAATCCGATAAAAGCAATAAAGAGACCTATACCGACACCAATAGATGTTTTAAGTACCTTGGGAATACCGTCGATGATAAGATTCAAAATACGCGTTATTGTCAAAACAATAAAGACAGCACCGGAAATAAATACGGCACCTAGTGCGGTCTGCCAGGTCAGTCCCATCGATCCGCATATGGTATAGGCGAAGAATGCGCTAAGTCCTAGTCCCGGAGCGACGATAACCGGAACGTTCGCTACTAAACCGATTAAAATTGTCGTAAATGCGGTCGTCAAAATAACTGCCGCAACCGTACTTTCATGAGGCATACCGGATGCAACCAGCAAATTCGGTATAACCGCTAAAATATATACGGAAGCGATGAACATAGTTATGCCCGCAAAAATCTCGGTACGCACATTCGTACCATGCTGAGACAGCTTGAAAAATTTATCAAGCCAGCACCGGTCCTGTCCGTGTCTCACACTCTCATTCGACATCGAATTCATCTTACTTACCTCCTAACTTAAAGAGAAGAAAATAAATAAAAACGACTACAAGAGCATCACAAAATAGCTCTTGTAGTCGTGAATATCGGTTCCCGCTAGAAAGCCTTGACCCATCATGTCAAGGGTATACAAGGTATAGTCTTACTATGAAATTATATATATCAATTGTATAAAATATGTACCGAACAAATATGTCTTAGTTTAAGTATAAAATTATTTTTATATACTGTCAATAATAAATAATAAATAATAAATAAACATCCTAACAATGCGCCTCCCTCAGGAGGCGCATCGTATAAAGACTATTTCCCGAGATTTCGTTCCAAATCAAATCGGTCCGATACAAAGCCGTACAAGGTCCAGCCCGCAAAGGTTACAATGGCACCATATGTCATTGCTTCAAGACCGGATGCATATAGCGCATATAAGCTATAAATGGAGCCAATGAAAGCGATAAAGGTTGTCCCCTTCAATTCGCCGCCACTGCGGCCCGTAGCTTTCATCAACACGATGATAGCCCCCATCGACAAGAGGTATGGAATGATATTCGTTACAACCGCTAAATTAACGAGCGTTTCAAACTGTTCACTCAAAGATGGACTGATTGTCATCAAGCTGAGGAAGGATTGAATGATTGTAATCGTTACCATACCAACTACAGGTGCATCTTTAGATGTAATCTTGCTGAATAATTTAGGGAAATATCCTTCGTCCGCAGCACCTTTAAATACATTGGCAATGGTAAACTGCCATCCGAGTAAAGATCCGAAACACGACATAACCATAAGACCCATAACGATTTTACCGGCTACACCGTTAAACATGGATGCAAAGGCCAAACCAAACGGTGCATTACTGTTAACGAGTTCATTTGCAGGAACAATACCAAAGATCATATTGGTGGATACGATATAAATAACTGCAACCCCTAATGTACCACCGAGAACTGCTTTCGGTACATTCTTTTCAGGATTATCTACGGCATCCGCATTTGCACAGGCGGACTCAAGGCCAAGAAATGCCCATAAAGTCATAGCGATGGAATTAGTTGCCGCTTCGCCGAACGGCATATTATTAACATTCCAGTTCGCCACATACATATCTGTTGAGAAATAAGCCCAACCGACTGTACTGATTACGATAACCGGTGCAATAACACCCCATACCGTAAAGCTGGATACACGTCCCGTGATGCTGGCACCACCGAAATTCAACGTCGTCGCCAACCACAATGTGACAATCGTATAAATACCGGTCAACAACGGAGTCAACGTAACATCTGCAAAGGTCGCCGCATAGCCTACGGCTGAAATAGCGATAGCAATATTGGCGATTAAAAGAGACACGCCATACGTATAATTCGCCATGAAGTTCCCCGCCTTGCCAAAGGAATATTCGGCATAACCGCCCATACCGCCGCCTTTACGACTGTACATACCGCACTTTGCAAAAGCATAGGCCAAACACATGGAACCTACAGCTGTAATCAGCCATGATACGATTGACAATGATCCTACCTGCGCCAATTTTGTAGGCAGCATGATAATACCTGAGCCCATCATATTTACAGCGGTCAAAATTGTAAGCTGCAATACGGACATCTTATTTTTGCCTGTACTCATAGTTACCTCCTTTTATCTTGTGTATTGTACCGCCGGAAAACCTCCGACGGTACACAGAGGAATTATTTTTCAAATTCTTTTTTCAACACATAACCGAATGCTTTCTTCGTTCCATCCGGCTGTTCCGTAATGTATACGCCTTGAATTTCCGGAGCAAATCCAGGTAATTTGTTGATGCCTTCTTCCAACGCCAAGAAGTAATCACAAGCAGTTTTTGACCAACATTCGCCCGGTTGTACGCACAATACCCCTGGAGGATAAGGAAGCGCACCTTCAAGAGCGATGCGCCCTTCCGCTTCGCTCAACGGTACAAGTTCACCTTTGCCGCGCTGGAATTCAAAATTAGCTTCCTGAGGATTCATAACATATTCCGGGAAGTAATCATATAAGAACAATCGTTGTTGCAAGATACTTACATTCCGGTCTTTATAGAAGTCATGCATTTCCTGACATAGCTGACGAATGTGATATCCCTTGTATTTATCCAAGTGGCTGTAATAAATGGACGGCAATACATCTTGCATAGGTGCATCAGCTTCAATCAATTGTTCAAATCGGACAAGTTGCGCCACTAAATCATCCATCTTCGTCTTTGTTTCCGCCGGTGTCATCAAGAACAGAATGGTATTCAAGTCACATTTTTCAGGAATGATTCCGTTTTCACGCAAGTAGTTTGCAAGAATATTGGCATGAATACCGAAATCTTCGTATTCACCCGTTTCCACATTAATACCCGGTGTAATCAATTGAAATTTACAAGGATCTATGAAATATTGACCTTTGCCATAGCCTTTAAAGGAATGCCATTTCGCATCCGGTTCAAATGCGAAGTAATCCACATCCTGTGCCATTTTCTTTGTGTCGCCGTCTTCCCACTTTTTACCATGTACAACCGGTGGTACTAACGGACGTAGATATTTACAGTGTTTCAATACGGCTTTACGAGCTTCGATAACCGTTTCCACACATTCAATCCATAATTTTTTACCCGCTTCGCCTTCATGCATTTTTGCATTTACGTCAAGGGCTGCAAACAACGGATAGAACGGTGATGTAGAGGCATGCATCATAAACGCATTATTCAAACGTTTATGATTTACATAGCGGTCTTGCCCCTTAATATGCTTATCCTTCTTATGAATCTGAGATGTCTGTGAGAAGCCCGCCTGCTGCTTATGAACGGATTGAGATACCAGGATACCAGGATCATCAGGACCAAGTTCCAAAAGCAACGGACTGCAGTCTTTCATCATAGGGATAAACTGTTCATAGCCGACCCAAGCGGAATCAAAGAAGATATAATCACAGAGATGTCCGATTTTATCGACTACCTGACGCGCATTATAAATGGTCCCGTCATACGTTCCCAATTGAATAACCGCCAACCGGATAGGCCGCTTTGCCTTTGCTTTCTTAGGATCTTTTTCAGCAATCAGCTTGCGAATATATTTTTCATCAAAGCAATGTTCTAAGATACCGCCGATGGACCCGAACGGATTACGTGCCGTTTCAAGATATACAGGTGTTGCGCCGGACATGACGAGCGACCCGTGACAAATCGATTTATGATTATTGCGATCGTATAAAACAATGTCCCCAGGAGTAAGTAATGCATTTAACACGACCTTATTAGAAGATGATGTTCCGTTCAATACAAAATATGTTTTGTCCGCATTATACACCTGTGCAGCATGTTGCTGAGCCTCAACTGCGGAACCTTCATGAATCAGAAGATCACCTAACTTAACGTCCGCATTACAAAGATCGGCGCGGAATACATTTTCTCCGAAGAAATCATAGAAAGCACGTCCTGCAGGATGCTTGCAGAAGAATTGCCCCCCTTGATGCCCCGGGCAGTCAAATTGAGAATTACCGTCCTCTACGTAATTTGCCAAGGCCTGGAAGAATGGCGGTAACATAGATGCTTCATATTTTGCAGCAGCCGCTTCAATCTGTCGTTTATATAAATCAAAATTTGTAGTTGATCCGTCGATAACACGTTCCACCTTACCGATAAAAGGAGAAATATCTACAGACTTATCAAACACAACCAAGAAAACCGGTATACCAAAGGATTGTACCAACTCATTTTCAAGTACATCTGTATCGGACTCGCTAATGACGATGGCCCCCACATCGGTAAAATCAGTTTGACTAAGCTCCACATTTGTACGCCCTTCCATAGAACCGAAGTAGAATTGCGCCTTATGAGAGAAAGCAATTTTTAAATGTTTCATGATGTGTTTCCTCCTAAATTATGTTAACAACGATAATTTAAAGAATATAACTTACACATAGGGTTGATTTATAAAATTTATTAATGAATTCACCTTTACTAAATACACCTCCTTGTTTTAAAGGTAATTCACGTATCTATATTTCTATCTTAACATCTGAATTTTTCATTTAAAAGTGTTTAATTATACACATATATCATAATTATACATTGTGCATGATTTAAATGTATAATCTATACTATTACAGGTATGTGTAAATTTAATCACATATATCTCTATAATATTGGAAAATCAACGATAAATACTATATATCCATGTTCTTTTATTTCATCACAAAGTAAATCAAAATTTTTTATGTATATCATAATGTAATCATAGATAATCCGTACACCATTTTTATATTGTATATCTAATCACACTTCATATATTTATTAATCAACATTATAAGAGTTGATAAAAGCCCGTATCAAAGTGTTTGATACGGGCTTTATATCGATTTTTTTTGTATGCTAAACAGCAAAAAGCTCACCACCATACACGGTAGTGAGCTTTAGAATTAATCTTCTTCAGCTTCAAAATGCTTAGGAGCTTCTGGTTTCATCAATGGGAACAATAATACATCTCGAATAGATGCAGAGTCTGTTAAGAACATAACAAGACGGTCGATACCAACACCAAGACCAGCTGTTGGAGGTAAACCGTATTCAAGAGCTGTAACGAAGTCTTCATCCATGCGGTGAGCTTCATCATCGCCCGCTTCACGTTCTTTTAATTGATCCAAGAAACGTTGTTTTTGGTCGATTGGATCATTTAACTCGGAGAAGCCATTTGCCAATTCACGACCATAGATGAAAGCTTCAAAACGTTCTGTAGCCAATGGATTTTCACGACTTGCTTTAGCAAGTGGAGAAATCTCTTTAGGATGACCATATACGATAGTTGGCTGAATCAAGTTTTCTTCTACATAATCTTCGAAGCAAAGATTTAAGATTTTACCAATACCATCATTTTCTGTGTATTCTACATTTAAGCGATCAGCAATAGCACGAGCTTCTTCTATAGTTGTGACTGCATCAAAATCTTCACCAGTGTATTTTTTTACACCTTCAGCCATTGTGATACGATTCCAAGGAGGAGTCAAATTAATTTCTGTACCTTGGTATGTAATTTCTTGTGTACCAAGTACTTCTTGAGCACAGTAGGACACAAGATTTTCTGTTAAGCGAATGGCATCCTCTACATCGCCATAGGCTTGGTACGATTCGATAGTAGTAAACTCTGGATTATGACGATTATCGATACCTTCGTTACGGAAGCAACGGTTCATTTCGAACACGCGGTCCATACCACCAACGATTAAACGTTTGAGGTACAATTCTGGTGCAATACGCATATAAATATCGATATCAAGCGCATTATGGTGAGTGATGAATGGACGTGCAGCAGCACCACCAGGGATAGCATGCATCATCGGTGTTTCCACTTCCATGAAGCCATCACGCATCATGTATTCACGAATTTTAGCAACGATTTGAGAGCGTTTTACAAATGTATCACGTACTTCAGGATTTACAATCAAATCAACATAACGTTGACGGTAACGAAGTTCTGTATCCTTTAATCCATGCCATTTTTCTGGTAATGGACGTAAAGACTTAGATAACAATGTTAATTTGTTAACTTTAATGGTAACTTCACCTGTATGAGTTTTAAATACGTGACCTTCTACGCCGATGATATCACCTATATCAAGCATTTTAACGTATTTATAAGCCTCTTCGCCCAAAACATCTTTACGGAAGTATACTTGAATATCACCAGATTTATCACGAATATTCGCAAATGCCGTTTTACCATGGGAACGGATTGTCATCAAACGACCTGCAATAACTACAGGCTGGCCATCATATTTCAAGAAGAAGTCTTCTTTAATATCTTTTGCGTAATCTTTTACGACAAAACGTTGGCCAAATGGGTAAATACCATCAGCTTCATATTCGGCTAATTTATCGCGGCGAATTTGCATTTGCTCATTCAGCTCTTCTTGTATATTTTTAATTTCTTCACTCATGTTATCGCCTCTTTGTCGGTAATTGTAAATTATTGGATTGCTAACACTTTGAATGTTACAGGACCATCTGGTGTGGAAACCTCTACTTCATCGCCCTTACGTTTTCCCAAAATAGCTTTACCTACAGGAGATTCATTAGAGATACGATTGTTAAATGGATCCGCTTCAGAGGAACCAACGATAACATATTCCAATTCATCGTTGTACATAGTGTCAAGTACAGTAACTTTACTACCTACAGATACAACGTCACCTTTTACAGATTCATCGATGATCTTCGCAGTGTTAATCTTATTCTCTAACTCTACAATATGACCTTCAATAAAAGCTTGTTCATTTTTTGCATCATCATATTCAGAGTTTTCACTGATATCGCCATATTCAATAGCAGTTTTAATACGTTCAGATACTTCAATACGGCGTACAGATTTATAGTACGCTAATTCTTCTTCTAACTTCTTTAAACCTTCGGCGGTGAGTAATGTTTCTTTTACGTCTGCCATGGGTACCCCACTCTTTCTACATATAAATAATAAGAAAAAGTGTCATAATAAGATGACACCTTATCTCTTGTTTCTAAATTATCTCAATCATTATATAAAAATACTATTTATTTGTCAATCTGACTACCCTTCGGACAGTATTTTGCGATATGATTCTAGCTCATTGTGAAAGCTCGTTACAGTATGAATTGTATTCACTCGATTGCGCCAATATGTAGATTCCGGAAGTCCCTTCATATACCAGCCCGCATGAGTGCGTATCTCCTTAACGGCCATACTTTCACCTTTGTATTGGCATAACAAGTCAAAATGCTTTAATAACATATCTAGACGCTCTATATCGGTCGGAGCCGGCAATACTTCACCAGTGGCTAAATAATGATGAATACGACCAAAGATCCAAGGATTCCCCTGTGCACCACGGCCTACCATTACAGCATCACAACCGGTTTCATCAAGCATTTGCTTAGCATCTTCAGGATTCACAATATCACCATTGCCAAGTACGGGTACAGATACCGCTTCTTTCACAGCCTTAATATAAAACCAGTCCGCATGTCCACTATACATTTGCTCCTTTGTACGCCCATGTACGGCTATAGCAGCCACACCTGTAGACTCAATGCGTTTTGCAAAATCCACAACATTAATAGAGTCACTATCCCAACCGATACGCATTTTTACAGTAACAGGTACATCAACAGCCTCAACAGCGGCTTCTGCAACACGCGCCGCTAGATCAGGATTTTTCATAAGTGCCGAACCATCGCCAGAGGTAACTACCTTTTTTACAGGACAGCCCATGTTTATATCTACAATATCGGCACCCGCATCGGCCACAACCTTAGCCCCCAAAGCGATTGCTTCTGGATTAGAGCCAAAAATTTGCATGGATACAGGACGTTCTGCCTCTTCAATGCGCAATAATTCATGAGTACGTTCATTCTTATATTTAATACCCATAGCACTGACCATTTCGGTACATACCAAGGCTGCACCTTGTTCTTTGGCCAGTAGTCGATACGCAATATCGCTAACCCCTGCCATAGGCGCTAATATGGCTTGACCATCAATTTTGACAGCCCCAATTTGCCACTGTTTATTATTCATATAATTCTATTTCCCTTAATAAAAAAGGTACAGCATAAGCTGTACCCGAATGTACACTACTTCGTTACCTATACGTAACTATATTATAGTAGCATTATTTATTTCTTTCGTAAATAAGGCGTAAGCCTTCTAATGTAAGCATAGGTTCTACATGGTCAATGCAGTCTGTAGCACTGCTAATAAGCTGTGCCAAACCACCTGTAGCCACTACAGTTACATGATTCCCCATTTCCGCTTTCATACGAGACACGAGGCCTTCTACTTGACCTACATAACCGTAGAACATACCAGATTGCATAGAGGACACCGTATTTCGACAAATGACTTGCCCCGGGTCTCTCACATCGATACGAGGTAGTTTGGCCGCCCGTTGGAATAAAGCCTCTGCAGAAATTGTTACCCCTGGAGTAATAACCCCGCCCATATAATCGCCATTACCTTGTACCGCACAATAAGTTGTAGCCGTACCAAAATCGATGATAATTAAATCGCCCTTATAAAGCTCATGTGCTGCTACAGCATTTACAATACGGTCAGCCCCTACTTCACGAGGATTATCATACTTAATAGCGATGCCAGTTTTAGTACCTGGACCTACAATAAGAGGATTTACATTAAAGTAGCGCAAACACACGCGCTCTAATGTAGGCATTAATGGTGGTACAACCGAGGAAATAATGATAGCATTAATATCTTTTACATCAACCTTACGGTCGTGAAAGAATAAGTTCATCATCAGCATGCCATATTCATCGGTGGTACGGACCCGATCTGTGGAAATACGCCAGTGACCCACAAGTTCTGTCTTGTCGTATACACCGAGAACAATATTGGTGTTTCCCACATCAATTACTAATAACATTAATGCCTCCTATTTACGCGGACGAATTGATACGTCCCCTGCCACAATACGTTTAATTGTCCCATCTGAGATTCTTACTAATAAATTACCATCTTCATCAATATCTGTAGCCACCCCTTCATAGGTATTGCCAGGAGCACGCACTTCAATTTCTTCACCGAGAGTAACAGATAATTGCCGCCATTCATTAAGGGTTTCGTCAAAGCCACTATCGAGCACTTCATAATATTGATGTTCTAATTCTTCTAATATAAGTCTAAATGCTTCTGTGCGCTCAATATCAATATCTTCCATCGCAAGGGATGTAGCAATTAATTTTAACTCTTCTGGTAGTTCTTCTTGTTTTGTTTTTACGTTGACCCCAATGCCCATTACAATATGAGAAATTTCTTCCATAGAACCAGACATTTCTGTCAAAATACCTACTAGCTTACGACCATTCACAAGAATATCATTAGGCCACTTTATCCCCGCATCAGTGAGCCCCATCTTATGAAAGGCCTTTGTTAAAGCCACTGCAGCCATCAAAGTACACTTTGGAGCCTCTACAGGTGGAAAATCAGGACGTAAAATCAAGCTAAACCACAAGCCTTTGCCAAATGGAGAATACCAACCGCGAGATAAACGCCCACGACCAGCAGCCTGTTCCTCAGTAACCACAACCGTACCTTCTTCTGCACCTTGTTGAGCTAAACGACGAGCTTCTAAGTTCGTAGACTCCGTGGTATCCATATAAACATATCGTTTACCAAATACATCTGTTTTTAAGATTTGTTTCATTGCCAAGGGGCTCAACAAATCAGGTTCTTCCAATAATCGATACCCTCTCTTGGTATAAGATTCAATTTTGTAGCCTTTTTGACGTAACGCCTTGATATGTTTCCAAATAGCTGTGCGCGAAACATGGCAGGCTTCGGACATATCTTGTCCCGATACGAAACTACCTTGGTTTTGTCTCAAGAATTCTAGCACTTCATCACGCATAGTTTAGAGCCCCTTTCTTTGTCAACCTAGGTTTACAATTCGATTGTACAAGTGTACCTTGTAAAATGCAAGGATTATTTAAAATAATTAATGTTATAATGTATATAGTATAAAGGTATACATAAAAAAATAGATAACAATAATGCTATCTATTATTCTTCGGAGAGATATATGAAACAGTTTACATTAGAAGAGAAAAATCAAGTTTTAGAGAACCCTTTTATCCATATTCATCGAAAACTGGATGTACTACTCAATATAGGGAAGTTACTAATGGAATGTGGGGCAAATACAAATCGAATCATTGAGGAAATGCTAAAAGCCGCAACATTTATGGGAATTCCTCATGATTACTTAAATATCCATATTTCATATACCACTATTATGGTCAATCTATTACACAAAGAACGATCCATAACAGTCTTCAGAAAAACACCGGTTCATATTCCGAATATGGCTATGATCAATGCCGTATCAAAGCTCACATGGCGCGCCTTTGAGCGACATTACTCACTAACGACCTATGAACAACTAATTGCCAAACTGGATACAACTATACCAACGTATCCAAACTGGATAAAAGGACTAGCTTGTGCACTAGGTTCGGCAGGTCTTGCATACCTTTACAGTGGCGATATTATCGCATTCATCGTTACCATCATATGTTCTAGTATTGGTTATTTTACGCGCACCCTATCAGGCAGATTAGGGCTTAATGAATATGTAGGAATCGCATTAGGCGGATTTGGTGCCATGATATCGGCTTACGCTTTTTATAGTCATGTAAATAATGAATCCTTACTATATGTACTCGTTTGCTGTACCTTGTTCATGATTCCTGGGGTACCATTGATCAATTGTGTCATCGATATCATTAATAATCATATTTTATCGGGTATGACACGCGCTATTAGAACATTACTCATCGTGGGTAGCATGACTTTAGGTATGGCCATGGCACTCTACTTTAGCCCTGCACCAGCATTTAATTTTGTTGATATTAAACCTCATGTTATTTCCATTGAGCAAGTTATCGGTTCTTTTACAGCTGCAGCTGCTTTTGCGGTACTTTTTAATGCTCCTGTCAGACTATTAGTATCCATTGGTATTGGTGGCGTACTATGTGTATGTATTCGCAATATACTATCCGTAGAATTAGGATTTTCTACACCAGGTGCTACCTTTATTGGTGCTGCCATTATGAGTATTATTTTTGTAAAAGTTTCTACTTGGTTAAAAACATCTAGCACTATCATTATCGTGCCGTCTGCCATCGCATTAATGCCCGGTATACTGTACTACCGATTTCTCTTCGACATGTTACACATCAATGCATTAAATGATGCTAGTCTAATCCTTATGATACAAAATGGTGTAACTGGCACATTTACAACTATAGCTATAGCAATCGGTGTAGCTATACCAAATGTTTTAGCACAAAAATATTTGCAAAAACTAAAAGAACAACGCATGACAGAACTTCTTGCCACACGTCATATAAACGATGGACAGTAAAAAAGAGCTAGCCTTCTAAAAAGGCTAGCTCTTTTTCATTTGGACAAAATCCATTATTTAATTTCATTAGATGATGCTTCACTAGGATCTGCTACAGTACTAGTTATTTCTTTAGCATCAACACTCTCTGGTACTACGCTACCTTCTACTTCAGAAGCTACTTTAGGCTCCTCAGCTTCAGGTTCTTTTGTTGTACCATATTTGTAAAGATTATCTACCGCTTTCGCATCGATTGTTTCCTCTTCTAACAAAGCATTTGCCATGTCATGTAAGAATTTTTCATTATCGCTAAGAAGTTTTGTTACATCTTTATAAGCTTCTTCTACGATACGATGAATTTCAGAGTCGATTTTCGCAGCGATTTCTTCACTATAGTTGCGCTCATGGCCTAGGTTTTTTCCTAAGAAGATTTGTTCTTGTTGTTCACCAAACACGATAGGACCAAGCTCATCGCTCATCCCCCAACGCGTTACCATAGCGCGAGCAGTATTAGTTACACTTTGAAGGTCCCCAGAAGCGCCTGTACTGATTTCATCTAAAATCAAGGCTTCTGCAATTCGACCACCAAGAGCAACTCGAATATCTGCTAATAATTGAGATTTTGTTTTGTAGTTTTGTTCCTCAGTAGGAAGCATCATAGTGTAGCCACCAGCTGCACCACGAGGAATAATCGTTACTTTATGAACAGGATCTGCATGAGGCAATAGATGTGCCACGATAGCATGACCAGATTCATGGTATGCTGTCAACTTACGATCCTTATCGCTCACAATATGACTGCGGCGTTCAGGTCCCATGCTAACTTTTTCACTGGCTTCTTCAACTTCAGCCATAGTAATTACTTTTTTGTTAAGACGAGCCGCCAAAAGAGCTGCTTCGTTTAACAAGTTATTCAAGTCAGCACCAGTAAAGCCTGGAGTTTTCTTAGCAATCGTTTTCAAATCTACGTCATCAGCTAAAGGCTTATTACGAGCATGAACTTTCAAGATTGCTTCACGACCGCGTAGGTCTGGACGACCTACAATAACTTGACGGTCAAAACGACCTGGACGTAAAAGTGCAGGATCTAGAATATCTGGGCGGTTTGTTGCAGCGATAGTAATAATACCTTCGTTGGCACCAAAACCATCCATTTCAACGAGCAATTGGTTCAATGTTTGTTCACGTTCATCGTGACCACCACCAAGGCCGGCACCACGTTGGCGACCAACCGCATCGATTTCGTCGATAAAGATGATACATGGGGCGTTCTTTTTCGCTTGTGTGAAAAGGTCACGCACACGAGAAGCACCAACACCAACGAACATCTCTACAAAGTCAGAACCAGAAATCGTAAAGAATGGTACCCCTGCTTCACCAGCAACAGCTTTAGCAAGTAATGTTTTGCCTGTACCTGGAGGTCCTGCCAATAATACACCTTTCGGAATTTTAGCACCGATAGTTGTAAATTTGCCTGGATCCTTTAAGAACTCTACTACTTCTTCTAATTCTTGTTTTGCTTCTTCAGCGCCAGCTACATCTTTGAAGCTAACCTTTACATTGCCTTCACCCATCAATTTAGCACGGCTTTTACCAAAGTTCATCACTCGGCCACCGCCACCTTGCGTTTGTTGCATGATGAAGAAGAATAATACTACCAAGATGATAATCGGAATAGCAGAACCTAACAAGCTCATCCACCAAGCAGGTTGCTCAGGTGGAGCTGCAGTAATTTCTACACCATTATCTTGTAAAGTTTTGATTAATGTTTCATCAGTTGGCGCATAAGAATTGAATTCTGTTCCATTTTTTAGTTTACCTTTAATACCATGATCATTGGTAATCGTTACGGACTCAACCTTTTTCTGTTGTACTTGTTGAATAAATCCTGTATAACTGAGTTCAGATTTATTCGCACTTTGACCAGAGAAAGCGTCAATGGCGATAACGAAAGCGGCAATGATAAGTAAATAAAGGACGATATTTTTAGTAAATCGACCCAAAATATTACCCCTTTCAATAATAGTTTAGTGGCATAAACGAATTGAGTACATCTCGTTGAGAGATGCACTCATATATTATATCATATTTTTAATCTTGATACATTTCTTCCTTTAAAATACCTATATAAGGTAAGTGTCGATATTTTTCTGCATAGTCTAAACCATAGCCGATAACAAAGTAGTCAGGAATGACAAAGCCTACATAGTCTACTTCTACATCCATTTTACGGCGTTCAGGCTTATTCAATAACGCTGCAAGGCGTACACTTTTAGCTCCACGAGCATGTAAATTTTCTAGCAAGTAATGTAATGTTGTGCCCGTATCTACAATATCTTCTACAACGAGTACATGCTTTCCTTCTACAGATCGATCCAAATCTTTTAAAATTCGAACTACCCCTGTACTTGTTGTACCGCTGCCATAGCTAGAGCAAGAAATAAAATCGAAGCTTACATCCACATTCTCATCGATAGAGCGAGCTAAATCTGTAAAGAATACAATAGCACCTTTCAATACCCCTACGAGAACTACGGATTCCCCTTTATAGTCAGCACTGATTTGACGACCTAATTCGACCACACGTGTCTTTAATTGTTCCTCTGTATATAAAATATCTTTTGCATCTTGATGCATCTATATGACCTCCACGATTCATATTAATGTTTGCAATATATTTTTATTGTATCACATTGAGCACTTACTTTTATACTTTTAATATTGAAAGTTTTCCCTTCCCCAGTGTTAACAATGTCAAGTAATTGCTCTTGATGAGCAGTGGTAAGCTTGATTTCAGGATCAAAGATGCTCACCAGTCTTTGCCACAATCGACGTTGTATAGCCAACGGCTTCTTACGTAACCCCCTACGAGATATAAACGCGCCCTCATCAGAGATAGTTACTAACTCATCAAACGCCATATCCGTTAAATTAGAAATAAGAGAAATGTCTTCGCGTACAGAAGCCCCTAGCCTTACTATGGCATCGCTAACGATAGGATTAATGGCTTTTAACTCAGGTATAATGCGATGACGAATTCTATTTCTTTGATATCGTACATCCTCATTTGTACTATCTATACAGTAAGAAATATCTTTCTCTTTTAAATATAGAAGTAATTCTTCTTTTGTGACATCTAACAGAGGTCTTACTACTGGAACAGTATAATCATTACTAACAACGGCCATGCCTGTCAAACCATTAAGTCCAGTCCCTCTAATAAGATGTGCTAAAATTGATTCTGCTTGGTCATCTTTATGATGAGCTACTGCAATATAGTCATACCCCTCAGACTGTGCTATACCGGTTAGCCATTGATACCGAACTTGGCGGCCTATAGTTTCCTCTGATAGCTTTTGAGCTTGACTCAATTTAGGCACGTCAAAGACAGCCGTATAAAATGGCAGTCCTAGCACGTCCGCTTGATTTCGTAACCATAGGACCTCATCCTTACTTTCAAGACGAATACAATGATCTACGATAGCAACTCCAAGCTCATATACTGTATGGCGATGTGTAGCAATATCTTGCAATAAATGCAATAAAGCCATCGAATCAGGACCACCAGAACAAGCTACCAAGATACGACAATTCTCAGGAAATATATCATGTAATTTTAAAGTGTGATTAACGGTTCGAATGAGTGCTTTCACATTCACGGGCCATCGCCTCCATACCATCTTGGTCGCTCACAAATACATGAGGGACCTCATAGGAATCCATAAAGGACGTTAAAATCTCTGCCCCAGCAACAATAATGTCGGCACGCCCAGCGGGTAAACCTTTTACTTGTAGTCTCTCATCACGACTCATATACCGCAATTTCATAATAATGCCTTCCACTGTTTCACGGCTCAATTTATGACCTTGTACCTTTGTGCCATCATAATGGTCTAAACCTAAATCAATAGCAGCCAAGGTTGTTAGGGTTCCTCCAATACCGATAAATTCACCAAATTCACCTTCAATCCTCATCGGGTCCCAAAGAAAACGAGTTTCCTCCCACACTCGTTGAGGCCCTTCGTCAGATATAGATTGAAGGCGTACCGCTCCCACAGGATAAGAACGACTCCAGTACACTCCGTCCTTGTTACCTAATGCAAGTTCTGTACTACCTCCACCAATATCGATGGTCGTATAATGACGTCCATCCTTTAATTGATCTCCTAACGCACCATTAAAACCATAAATAGCCTCCTCAGCACCAGATAAAATTCGCCACTCCATAGGACAGTATTCATTAATACGTTCCATAAATGCAAGTCCATTAGCCGCTTCACGAACAGCACTCGTCGCAAAACCAAAGCAATACTCAGCACCATATTGGCTTGCTATTTTTTTTATATCTGTAAAAGCTTGATAAGATGCTTCCATGGATTCAGCTCGCAAGGTACCATCTGTATTTCGTTGACCTAAACGGGTAGTCCACAACTGCTTAGGCTCATAACGCCACTCGTTATTCTCATAGGTAGCCAATAATAAACGTACTGAATTAGAGCCAATATCGATAATTGCTAACTTCATAATCGCTCCTTACATATACATAGCATTCTCCTAATACTATTATAGCGTTAATACTCTATACATAAGTAAAGAGATGGCGGAATGCCATCTCTCACTATTAATCTCGACGGCCGCCTCGGCCTCCGCGTTTTCCTTCGGTATTGCGTTTTAAATCGTGTAATCGTTCATTACTATCGCGCAAGAATGATTTCATCTTCGCTTCGAAAGACTCTATACTTTGTTTCGATTGAACACGATGAGGGCGTTTTTCTTCGTCCATACCCTCTTTAGGTTGTGTTTGACGAATCGAAAGGCCAATTTTATTACCATCAATAGATAAAACCTTAACCTTTACCGGATCCTCAACCTTTAAAAGGGTATTAATATCTTCGACATATCCATGAGCTACTTCAGAAATATGAACTAACCCCGTTTGCTTTTCTCCTAAATCAACAAATACGCCAAATTTCGTAATACCTGATACGGTACCATCAATAATGTTACCAACTTCGATTGCCATGCAACCTCCTAATTAATGCGGAAACCTTAAACTACAAACTGATGCAAAGAAAAAATAATAGAATATACTCTATTTTACATATGGTACTTCACCAGGTTTTACCAATCCTAGCTCCTCACGAGCAACCCCTTCTATGGTCTTTGGATCTTGTAACCTGGCCTTTTCCTGTTCTAACTCTTCATTTCGCTGCTGTAACTCTTGCAATTGTTGCTCTATATGTTGTTTTTCTTGATATACAGCCACCAAGCGATAAGCCTGCCCTAACAGTAACAGCACCATAATCCCTATGCCAATTCGCTTGATCCACATGAGGATAATACGCTGATCCTGTGCTTTGCGATTAGGACGAACCCGTTTGCGCGGCCTTTTTGGGCGTTGTACATCCATAGTGTCCTGAGTCATAATGTCCCCCAAATATTCATCATCTGTATACTGTCATTTTTAGATTATACCACATAACAGAGCTTGGGACTAAAGAAAATTACAGATATTTCTCATTAAGAACGGTAACATAAATCCGTATAAATTTAAAACTCCATATGCAATGTAAACTTTCTATATACAAAAGTAAACATCCACTTACATAGACTCAGCCTTTACAACATGTTCACGAATGACAGCACAAGAAGTTTTAAATAAGGCTAGCTCTTCATTGGTTAGTTGCAGTTCAAAAACATTTTCGATACCATCTTTACCAATAACAGCAGGAGTAGATGCAAATATTCCTTCTTCTCCATATTGTCCATCTAAATAACAGGAGCAAGGCAATACCTTCTTTTCGTCATGAAATACAACGCGGATTAATTCTGTGGTAGCACTAGCAATCCCAAATTCCGTAGACCCCTTACCTGCTAGTACATGATAGCCACCAATTTTAACATCATCTAGTGTTTTTACATGGTCAAGTTCAGGAAATCTATGGGGTAGCTCTCGATGTAACTCTAAAAGTGGTTTCCCTTGTACACAAATATGGGACCATGGCACCATAGCACTACCTCCATGTTCACCTAAGCAGTAGGCCGTAATAGAGCGATTACTAATAGTAAAGATATGCGCTAATTCTTTTTGCAATCGAGCTGAGTCTAGAGCTGTTCCCGTTGAAATGATGCGTTTAGGATTCCACTCAAGATGTTTACATAAATAGGTAGCTACCACATCAGCGGGATTAGAAATCGAAATGATAAAGCCTTTGAAGCAAGATTGCTTGATACGTGGAATAACATCTTTAAGTACAGCTACGGTTTCACCAAGACTCTCGAGACGATCTTGATACAAATTTGGCAAAGGTCCCGCACTAAAAACGAGAATATCACAATCTCCACATTCTTCAATAGGACCTGATGTAGCAGTTACTTGATGTGGAATATAGCTAACGGCATCATTAATATCCATAGCTTGCGCTTGAGCTTTTTTCTCGTCAATATCCATCATATATAATTCATCAACCTCACCTTGTAAGGCCAAAGAAAATGCCACATGAGAGCCTACATGTCCAGTACCAATAATACCTACCTTGCGTAACTTCATAAGAGCCTCCATACCTTAGCATAAAACGATAACATATCCTCAAATGCCAATTATTTAAATCACGTATATCCGTATATAATTTACCTTACTAGAATCATAACTCATTTAAATTCATCTCATTCAAATTGAGTGGGAACAAATCTTTTTCTTCCATCGCTTGAGGAGATTTTTCTAAATATTGTTTACGCATGGACCATAAGATATCCAAATCTTTAGGATCTAATTTGGATAATGCATATATCATAATAAAATCAGAACCATAATGTCCACGTAAACTATCAGGCACCCCCTTAGAGCCTTCACCACTAATGCGGTTATTAAAGAACCCTTGGATACGACGATTATCTAAATCTATAATAATAAAACCTGATCCATCATACACATATAATGTATGATTAACACGTTTTAATGCACGTACTGTATTCGTAATAAAATACTGGTCCTTCAAATCAATGAGAGACGACTCATAACCAGAATGGTAAAAGTCACCATAATAATGGGCCCCTCCATCGGTAGAGTCCAACAAACTTTTAAATTCATCTTGCTCATCATTACTGAAGTCAGACAATGCTTTTACCTTTGTTATATTCCGTAAACCTCGTTGGTAATCATCCGATTTAGGAGGTTCTATATGTTGCCCTCTAAAGGTAATGGGCATCAAGCGAAGTGTATTATCAGATAAATTATAAATCCCTAGTCCTTCATAACCTAAGAAGTACACTTGTGAGCCACTGGTCTTCATCGCTAATATTCGTTTTGAAATAATGGCATCACTAGAATTAACCAGTGTATGCGCTTCTGGATCAATACGTACTGTTTTACTATCATAATTTGCCCCTACAGCAAGCCAGTAAGATATGCCCATTATAATAAGTGCCAGTGCAAATAATCCAATACGTTTTATATTCATCTACGCTCTCCATGACTCCCCAATCATAAAACGTAAAAGCATGCGTACAATATGTATCGTGTTTACAATGTATCTAACATTAGCTTATATACGATTCTAGCTTATACATCCAATTGAGATAATCGGTCAGCAACCTTAACCCCTTTATATGTGAAAGTTGGTAACAGCTGAGATAGCGGTTCTAGTACAAAATTACGATTCCAAAAATGAGGATGCGGTATCACAAGACTTTCATCACACAGAGAAATCATTTTCCCCTCTGTATCGTACACTAAAATAATATCCAAATCTAATGTGCGAGGGCCCCAATGAATCAATCGTTTTCGTCCAGCCGCCTGCTCTAATTGCTGAATAAGGCTGAGCATTTGATGTGGTTCTAGAGTGCTTTCACAAGACCATACGCCATTAACAAAGGTATCTTGTTCCGTATATCCCCACGGCTCAGTTTCAATAAGAGAAGAAGTGACTAGCTTAGAAATTGCCCCATGTTGTTGTAAGGATTGAAAAGCAGAATTGATGTGGTCTCTCTTGTCCCCTATATTCGAGCCTACACTGATGTAATAGGTATACATCAAATTTGTCCTCTTGTAGTGATAACCTCAACATAATCCAAAATACCTGAAATCGGTACAGATGGTTTACGCACCGTTACAGAGAGACCTACAATACCTTGATAATGTTGGTACAAGGAATCGGCGATAAGCGTCCCTAATCGTTCTAAAAGATTGTAGTTTTCACCAGTCATAATCGCTTCTACAATTTCATATACCTCTACATAATTGATTGAGTCCTCTAATTGATCACTTTGACCGGCCTTTGTAAGATCAGTTATTATTTCTACATCTACAAAAAATCGTTGTCCTTGTTCTTGCTCAGATGCCAAATTTCCGTGGTATCCGTAGAATGCCATATTTTTTAAAACGATTCTATCCATTATTCACCTCGTAACAAGCCGTCTGCTACTGCTAAGGCGCGTTTGTGCATTTTCACATTGTGAACACGCACCATATCAACGCCTTGGAATACACCTGTAATACAAGCTGCTACCGTACCTTCATCGCGATCTTCTGGAGGCAATCCGCCTAACATAGATCCGATGAAACGCTTGCGGCTTGGAGCAAGTAAAACAGGATATTCATAAGCCGTTAACTCACCCAAGCGTTGCATAACTTCAATATTTTGTTCTTCAGTTTTACCAAAGCCAATACCTGGGTCAAGCCAGATTTGTTGTGGCGTTACCCCCTCTTTCAACGCTTTATCGATAGCACAGAAGAAGAACGCTTTCATATCTTCAATGATATCACCATAATTTGTATCATTACTATTATGCATGATGATAACAGGTACCTTATATTTAGCCACCACCGCGGCCATGTCAGGATCATAATGTAATCCCCATACATCATTTAAAATATGTACCCCTTTAGAGAAAGCATATTCTGCAGTTTTAGCATGATATGTGTCAATAGATACAGGCACTGTAGAGGCCTGTAAGACAGGCTCTATTAATAGAGATAAGCGTTCTATTTCCTCGTCTGCGGTCAAAGGTGTAGAACCAGGGCGTGTAGATTCAACGCCTAAATCGATAATATCTGCACCATCTTCAATCATTTGCTTTACATGCGCTGCTGCTGTTTCTGGTGTGTTGAATTGACCTCCATCAGAGAAGGAGTCAGGTGTACCATTCAGTATCCCCATAATAAGGGTTCGATCGCACAAAGATAAACTTTTGCCATCATTCCATGTATAATTTCTACGTTTAAACATTTACCTGTCCTCCGCCTAACATTGCCAACGCTTCATCTCTTAATGTGCCCTTTTCGGCTAATACGCCTCGGCTTTCTAATGTAATAACCTTTGAATCTTGCTGCATGGTACCTTTGATGAGCATACACAACTGAGTCGATGTAATGCGTACAAATACGCCATAAGCAAATAAATCATTCATAATCGCATCAGCTAATTCAGATGCTAACCGCTCTTGTAATTGCGGTCTACGGCTGAGGATATTCACGATATCTTGAAACTTACTAAGTCCTGCCACACATCCATCCTTAGGTTGGTACACGATATCTACGGTACCAAAAAAAGGCAATAAATGATGCTCACACATGGAGTAAAACGGAATCCCTGTAACTGCTACGAGACCTTTATAGTCTGTACTAAAAGTCTCTCCCCATGCAGCTTTCGTGTCTAATCCTACACCGCTGAATAATTCACTATATAATTCTGTTACACGACTTGGTGTCTTCTCTAATTCTGGTGCCTCTGTATCAACAGATAAAGCCTCTAAGAATTGCTTTATCCCGTCCTTTGCACGTTGATTCATCGGTCCTCCTAAACGATCTTTGTCGTCCAATCCTCAATATTCCAAATATCCGTAACCCAACCTTGATAAAATTCGGGCTCATGACTAACCAGTACAATCGTACCTTTAAAATCATGCAATGCTCGGCTCAGTTCTTCCTTCGCATATATGTCCAAATGGTTGGTCGGTTCGTCTAGCACCAACACATTGTACTTATTCTGCATGAGCTTACATAGGCGAACCTTTGCATTCTCACCACCAGATAATACGCGCATTTGAGACGTAATATGTTCATTAGTAAGGCCACAACGAGCTAATGCTGCACGCACCTCTGCATTGGTCATAGCAGGATATTCATTCCAAATATAGTCTAACGCTGTTTCAGAATTGGATGGCGTATCCTCTTGGGCAAAATAACCTACTTGTAAGAACTCACCTTTTACCAACTCACCACTAACAGGCTTCAATAAACCTAAAATAGTTTTTAACAACGTAGTTTTACCTAGACCATTGACACCGCGAATAGCAATCTTTTTATTTCTTTCAATTTGAAAGTCTACTGGTCTAGTTAATGGTTCATCATAACCTAATTGCAATCCGAAAGCCTCTACGATAAAGCGACTTGGTGTACGGCCTTCTTTAAAACCAAAGCTAGGTTTAATATACTCTTTTGGTTTTTCCAAGATTTCCATCTTCTCTAAGCGTTTAGCTCGAGAGTTCGCCATACCGCGCGTTGCAACGCGAGCTTTGTTGCGTTGGATAAAGTCTTCCATACGCTCAATCTCTTGCTGTTGACGTTCATACGCCTTAGCAGCTTGCGCTTTTTTCACCTCGTAAGCAGCTTGGAACTGATGATAATCACCAGTATAACGCGTAAGCACCGCTTGTTCGATATGGTAAATAACATTGACTACGGAATTTAAAAACTCCATATCATGAGAAATCAAGATGAATGCATTTTCGTAATTTTGCAAATAGTTTTGCAACCATTGAATATGCTCCACATCAAGATAGTTTGTAGGTTCATCCAACAATAGAATAGTCGGTTTCTCTAGTAAAAGCTTTGTGAGCAAAACCTTTGTACGTTGACCACCACTAAGCTCTGTTACATCTCGGTCCAAACCGATGTCCACAAGGCCCAAGCCTGCAGCCGTACGCTCAATAACCGCATCAATTTCATAGAACCCACGTTGCTCTAGAATCTCTTGCCACTCCCCAACTTGCTCGAGGAGCTTATTCATTTCATCTTCGGATACATCGCCCATGCGATTGTACGCATCATTAATGTTTTGCTCCATCACGAATAAGTCGTCAAAAGCGCGCTGTAACACATCGCGGATGGTCATGCCCTTTTCAAGAACAGCATGTTGATCCAAATAACCAACAGTTACCTGATTGGACCACTCAATTTTGCCTTCATCAGGCGGCAATTTACCTGTAATGATATTAAGAAACGTAGATTTACCTTCACCATTAGCACCAATGAGACCTACATGTTCACCTTTTAGCAAGAGGAATGATGCATCATCTAAAATTTGTCGCGCTCCAAAACCATGGGTTACATTTGAAACGGTTAAAACACTCATATCTATCTCCACCGGAATAAAAGCCGTCTTGTAGAAGACGGCTTGTTTCATACTTACTTAAATATTATATCTATTTTACCTTTTTGACCTCTATATGTCAAAACTTAGGTATCACTTAGCAAGGCATATCGCAAGGCTACAACAGCCATAATTTTAGCTCCTTTAATAGCTTGTGCCAATCCATAGTCAGAACCTGCTGCACAAGTGAATTCTGGCGTATGCGCTTCTAATCCCAAACCAATTTGCAACGTAGGCTGCGCCGTAGGCACTTCATAGGACACATTACCTACATCAGTACTACCATCAGCCTCATCATCAGGCAATATACGAGGTACCTCACCAAACTCAGTCATCACAGCCTTAAAGAGATCTAATAATCTTTTATCTTGACGCATATCCTTAAAAAGTGGCTCATAATGATGCATTTCAACTTGAGCACCATAGGATGCTGCAATCTCTTGAGCAGCCGCTTTGATAGCCGGCAAAATAATACCTTCTAAATCATCCACTGTACTACCACGAACAGTCATGCGAATCGTAGCCTTTGGTGTAACCACATTTGGCGCTGTACCTGCTTCGGTAAAAATGGCCCCCACAATAGCCCCTTTAGGAAAGGTTTTCTTTAACTCTTTTATTTTTTGATATAATTCTACCGCACAATCTAAGGCATTAATTCCTGAATCTGTTAAGGATGCAATATGACAGGAGCGCCCATGGAAGGTAACCTCTAGTGGGTGTGTCGCTAAGGATGTGCCCCCCACCTCATTTTCACCGCCAGGATGAATAATAAGCGCCGCCTCATAGCCCTTAAATAAACCAGCCTCTGCCATATATACCTTACCACCGATAGTTTCCTCTGCAGGGCAACCAAAGAAAGTCGTTCCCCAATCCTGTGGCGCACTTTGACTGAAAGCAACAGCAGCACCTAAGCTCATCATGGCAATAAGATTATGACCACAACCATGACCGAGCTCAGGTAAGGCATCATATTCTCCTAAGAATGCGATTTTATATTTAGCATTACCTCTATAGTCGGCTCTTAACGCGGTTTGTAACTCACGTATATCGGTGAGCCCTACTTGAGATATAAAATTCTGTTTTTCTAAGAATTGGTGAATTGCCTTTACTGCTTTATGCTCATTCAAGCCCAATTCTGGATTATCGTGTAAATATAAGGAAACAGCACGTAATTCCTGTGCCATACTATCTATGATGGCACAGGCACGAGCCTCTCGTTCTTGTAGTGTCATAACTCCCCTTATTATTATCTAATATCTTTGTTATCTAATATCTTATTTCCTAATATTTTATTACCTAATATCTCGGTAACTACTATTTTTATCTAATATCTATTTATCTGTTTGTCTGTTAACTAAAATCGTTCACCTAAAAGCTCTTATCTATTTCGTATAAGGATGAACGATGATGGTATTAGAAATATATCTAAAGCTAATCGTCGCTCCTAGCGGTAAGGTTTGATGTGGTGAACCATGTCCCGTTGGCACATAGCATACAAAAGGATCTGGTAATTCTGGTTTTCTATTTTCCTCCATGTATCGCAATGTTTCATAACCTAAGTCATAATCACGTTCATCTTCATCTCCTTCACAATCTGTAAAGGTGCCAATCACTAAGCCTTTAATGCAGCTCAACAAACCACTGAGGCGAAATTGTTGTAACATACGATCCAGCTTATAAGGAGCCTCCCCTACATCTTCAATAAATAGTAAGGTATCCTCCCAAGATTCATCCTCTAAAAAATAAGGTGTTCCTGACAGAACGGATAATATCGTCATATTACCACCACGCAAAATCCCTTCTCCTAGCTCGGTACCAATCGCACCTCTAGGAGGTTCTGGCAAAGGTTCTATGACTTTTAATTTACCTTCTAAAACATTAAATAATGCATCAATATCTGCCTTACGCTCTGCTTTAAAATCTACCCCCATAGGCCCATGATACGTAATAAGGCGACTGTATCGATTAATAGCCATATGGAGCGCTGTACAATCACTGTATCCAATAAAAGCCTTACGATACTTGCGAATCGCTTTATAATCCAGTCGTTCTAAATAGCGCATCGTGCCATAACCACCCCGTAAAGCGAGCACCGCATCACAAGGAGCTGTAGTCATCATGTATTGAAACTCTGCGGCTTGCTCCTCAGGTGTGCCTCCATATAGCCCCTTTCGGCTTGCACTTTCACCCACAAGCACCTTATAGCCTTTAGCCTTACAAATTTCTTCTATTCTATGTAAATCTTCATCGCTTGCACTAGCAGGTGCCATAATACCTATGGTCATTCCCGGTGCCAAACGTTTTGGTTCAATCCAGTTCATATACCCTCACAAAATACAACAAAAGACGTACATCAGGTGTACGTCTTAAGTGTATCTTATTTGTATGCTTTTTTAAAGTCAACAAGTCCCAATGTGGTCCAGAAATAATTTTGAATTGTTCCATTTGTCACATATGGTTGTGTTGTAAAGTACAACGGCATAACAAGAGATTCATCAAAAATCATCTTTTCTGCTTCATGCATCAACGCATCACGAGCCGCCCCATTTGGAGTTGTACGAATACGTGCAATCAACTCATTATACTCATCACTATGATACTGACCATCGTTATCTTCAGCAGAGAATACCTCTAAGAAGTTTTGTGGATCACTATAATCGGCAACCCAAGAAGCGCGAGCTACTTGGTACTTGCCAGCTTCACGGTCTGCTAAGAATACCTTTGTCTCTTGATTTTGTAAGCGTACATCTGCACCAAATGCATTTATCCATGCATCTTGAATCGCTTCTGCAATAGCTTTATGTAATTCACTTGTATTATACAAAATCGTAATTTGCGGCAATGGACGATTCTTGCCATAGCCAGCCTTTTTCAGGATTTCCTTGGCTTGCTCTACATCTTCGTATACGAGATAGCTACCAGCTTCACGGAAGTCTTCACGACCATTGCTTTCAAGCATACCATATGGTACGAACGCATAAGCTGGTTCTTTACCGCCTCTAACAATATTATTAACAATATTAGCACGGTTGATAACCATAGAAAATGCTTTACGCACATCTGGATCTGTGAAAGGTTCTGCTTTCACATTGAATACGTAATAGTAGTTACCAAGCATAGGTCCAATATGTAATAGGCCGGCTTCTTCTAGACGTTTTTGATCCGCTACAGGAGGCTCAACCGTCATATCAGCTTCGCCACCTTCAACTAAGGTAAGGCGTGTACTTTGAGACTCACTAATAGGCCAATTCATTTTCTCTGTCTTCACAGATTCTGCATCCCAATAGTTTGGATTCTTAATGAAATCCATTTCCCCATTATGCTTCCAAGAAAGTAAACGGTATGGACCATTGGATACTATAGTTTCCGCATTGGCTGCCCAATTTTCATGAGACTCTACTGCTTTTTTGCTCACTGGATAATAGCTATGAGACGCTAATAGTTTCAAGAAATAAGCTGTTGGATTTTCTAAGGTAACTACCAATGTATCCTCATCAGTAGCCTTAACACCAACCTCTTCAGCCGTGGCTTTGCCAGTATTAAAGGCTTCGCCATTTTTCAATACATATAGCATGTATGCATTGTCCGCATGAACTTCAGGGTCTAATACGCGCTTCCAAGCGTATTCAAAGTCATAAGCCGTCAAAGGCTCTCCATTGGACCATTTTAAATTAGGTCGTAAATGGAAGGTATACTCACGACCATCATCGGAGATGTCCCAATTTTTAGCAAGTGCTGCTTCAGGTTCACTTTCATCATTCAAACGAACTAGACCATCGAATAATTGAAGTTGAACCGTAGCCTCCGGAGAGGTAGTAGACTTTGCGGGATCCAATGTGGATGGTTCCTGCTCAATAACATAGCGGATTGTGTGTTCATCGATTGGTTGAACACCACGAGGGTACCCAAATACGAATAAGAGTACGCTCACCCCTAGAGCGAGGACCATGAGTTTTAACAAGTTTCGTTTATCCATCATGGCAATGCTTCCTCTACAAATTCTTTCATGATGCGCCCAACTCGAGCGCCTAACTCTTTGCCTCGGTCATTATCGATATCGCTCATTAAAAGGATAAAGCAGAAATGACCTCTAAATGTTTCTATTACACCCCCATCATGCTCTACGCGATCAAGGGATCCTGTTTTATGGTGAAAGTGTATGCCTTCTCCCCAGTAAAATGGTAAGATATCACGGAATTGTTGGCGACCTAAAATATTCCACATTTCTCGGCCATAAGCATCTCTATCACGACATTCAAAAATGTGTTTATACAAACGAGCTAACGACATAGCTGTAATGTGATTATCACGACCTTCAGCTAGAGCGTTAAGGTCCATCATCATGCGATTAAGCTCCATCTCATCCACACCAAGCTTTTCTGCACGAGCATTAATATTTTCCATGCCGAGCACTGTGATGAGTAGATTTGTTGCGATATTATCACTAAGAACCATCATGAGACGGCATAACTCAAGATATGTAAAACTATGTTTACCAACTAACTCTTGTAGAGCACCGCCACCTTCAACGCGTGGAGTTCTAGATAAAGGAACTGTATCATTAATGTCCAATTGCTCCGTACGCGCTAAATGAAAGACATATTCCATGATAAGTACCTTAATTAAACTTGCACTAGAATGTACAGTATTTTCACCTCTAGCTGCGATGAGTGTTGGTTCCTCTTCATCATCAAATTGTAGCACCGCATAAGATATATTCCCTGCTGGTGCCAATTCTTTAATGACTGTATCTAGTTGATATTCCAAGGACTTGCCAACAATTAGTTTTTCCATACTATTCTCCCATTATATGTGCCAGCATGCGATGCGGCGATCTGCCCAATCTCGAAGTGGCGGACGTTCTGTAAAACAACGACCTTCCGCTTCTGGGCATCGACCACTAAACAGACACCCTTTTGGTGGGTCTAGTGGATTTGGTGGATCCCCTTTAAGAGGTGCCCCAATTGGTGCATGTGGCATAACTGGACCATTTAAGGCCGTCAATGCACGGGTATACGGATGCTGAGGGAATTCATATAAATCCAATGCAGGACCTTCTTCCATGACGGCACCTAAATACATAACAACCATGCGATGACTAATGTAGCGCACCATATTTAAATCATGAGAAATAAAGAGGTACGAAATACCATGTTGTTCTTGTAACCGTTCTAGTAATGTCATAATTTGCACTTGGATAGATACATCTAACGCAGAAATCGGCTCATCACAAATGATACATTGAGGCTCCATAATAAGAGCCCGTGCAATGCCGATACGTTGACGTTGCCCACCAGATAGTTCATGAGCATAACGCTCACCAAATGACATATTTAAGCCAACTTGGTCAAGCACCTCTTTTACACGAATCACGCGATCTCGGGGTGTATACTTTGGATTCAATTCTAAAGGCTCCTCTAAAATTGCATTAACCGTAAGCCGCGGATTAAGGGATGCATAAGGATTTTGAAATACCATTTGCATCACCGGGTGAACAGACTCTCTATCCACATAAGGGTTGATATGTCGACCATTCATATAAATAGAACCAGATGTAGCTTGATATAAACCCATCAAAGTGTAACCAAATGTAGATTTACCACATCCAGATTCCCCTACGATACCTAAGGTTTCCCCTGGTGATTGATATAGACTCACGCCTTGTACGGCGTGTACCGTTTGTTTTGGCTTAAATAAGCCGCCTGACAGGGTGAACTCTTTAACGAGATTGTCAGTCTCCCATACGTAACTCATTAAAGTCCCTCCAACTTAGCTAACCAACATGTAAACTGGTGACTTTCACCAACATTTGTAACCATCGGAACCCGACTACCGCAGATTCGCATAGCCCATTTACAACGAGGATTAAATGCGCATCCACGAGGTAAATCAAATAGATCAGGTGGTTGACCTTCAACGGCCTTCAATTCACCGTGCCATTTACCTTGAGGCAATGCAAGCAACAGCCCCAAAGTATATGGGTGACGAGGCTCGCTAAAAATACCATCTACTGTAGCAGACTCAACACATTTACCTGCGTACATAACCATAACCCGATCACAAATTTGAGCAATAACACGTAGGTTATGAGAGATAAAGATGATACCAATGCCAGCCTCTACGGCTAATGTTTGCATAAGGCGCAAAATTTGTGCCTCTGTAGTAATATCAAGAGCTGTTGTGGGCTCATCACAAATCAAAATCTTAGGACGACCGGCTACCGCCATAGCGATACATACGCGTTGACGCATACCGCCACTCAACTCATGAGGATATTGAGACAAACGTCGTTCCGGTGTAGATAGGCCCATCTTCTTCAACAAATCGATGGCAATGGCCCTTTCATCGTAATCTTCACCATACGCATTTGTACGATGGATAACCTCATACATTTGCTCTCCAATGGTCATGATAGGATTCAAGGAGGTCATAGGATCTTGGAACACCATGGCAACCGTCGTACCACGAAGTTCATTCCAATCATCTTCAGTAAATCCTAAACAATCATGACCATCAATCATGAATGTATCCGCTTTAATTTTAGTTTTACCATATGGCAATAAGCCCATTAAAGAGTTAACTAAAACGGATTTACCACACCCAGATTCCCCGACTATACCTAAAATCTCACCAGGGTATAAAGAAATATCTTGATTGCGAATAACTCGCAACGGACCTTGGAAGGTATTGATGGTAATAGATACATTACGTACATCAACAATAGCATTATTCATTATCTATCTCCTTCCTTAGGGTCTAATACATTACGTAAACCGTCGCCAAAAAATGCGAAACCAAGCATGGTAATACTAATAGCAACAGCTGGGAAAATCAATTGGAACGGATAAGAGCGCATGCTACTAATACCTTCAGAAGCTAATACACCCCAGCTTGCCATAGGTGCATTTACACCTAAGCCGATAAAACTAAGGAATGCTTCTGTAAAAATTGCCTCTGGAATGGCCAATGTTAAAGTAATAATGATAGGCCCTACACAGTTTGGCAAAATATGACGCAATAAAATGCGATGCTTCGGAATACCCATGGCTTCTGCAGCGATGATGTATTCTTCGTTTTTAACTTTCAAAATTTGGCTACGTACGATACGGGCCATATTAAGCCAATACGCAATACCTAATGCTACGAAAATAGATGTAAGACCAGGTCCAAGTACAACCATCAACAAGATAACGTATAGTAAAAGTGGAATGCCGTACAAAACATCTACAATGCCCATCATGATGCGGTCTACTTTACCACCCATATAACCTGCAATACCGCCATAGGCAACGCCGATTACAAGGTTGATGAAAGCTGCCACAAAACCAATGGTTAAGGAAATACGCGCACCATACATAACACGCGTATAAATATCACGGCCCAATGTGTCCGTACCAAACCAATGACTAAAGCTTGGACTTTGGTTCGCATCGATTAAAGATTGATCCGCATATGTATAAGGTGAAATAAGTGGCCCTAAGATAGCGAGTACAATCATCACCAAGATGATGCTCGCCCCGACTACGGCCAAACGATTTACCTTAAATCGCTCCCATTTACTAGGACGCTTTATAAAACTAGTAATCTCTTCTTGAGGGGCCCGTTCAATAGGTAAAAAGTCTTCCTTATTCATCTGTCCCCTCCTCTGTTGTAACTCGTGGATCGATTAATGGATAAATCATATCCACCAAAATATTAAGAAATACCACAAGAGCACTATAAAAAATTGTAATACCAAGAATAACTGTATAATCACGGTTATAAATTGATGTTACAAAATACTGACCTAACCCAGGAATCGCAAAAATCGTTTCAACGATAAAGCTACCTGTTAACAAGCTAGCTGCCAATGGGCCTAAGTATGTAATAACTGGCAAAATCGCATTACCTAGTGCATGACGAGTCAAAATGGTCCAAGAACCTAGACCTTTTGCACGAGCTGTGCGAATGTATTCTTGTTGATACACATCAAGTAAACCACTGCGCGTTAAACGAGCAATAAAGGCCATCGGTTGCGCTGCCAATGTCAACACGGGCAACACCATATAAGATGGGCCACGCCATAAAGCCACAGGGAACCAGCCCAGTTCAAAGCCTACAATGTATACAAGGACAGCACCAATAATAAATGTAGGCACAGATATACCGATTGTAGATAATACAGTCACCGCATAATCCACAATACTATTAGGTCTCATGGCGCTGATAGCACCAGCTGTAATACCACCAACTACAGCTACCATTAAAGATAATAAACCGAGCTGCGCGGAAATTGGAAATGCATCGCTAATAATATCGTTTACACTACGGCCTTCATACTTAAATGATGGGCCTAAGTCACCTGTAATGACACCACCTAAATAATCTCCATACTGTTTCCACACGGGATCATCAAGATGATATTTAGCCTCAATGCTCGCTTTCACCTGAGGCGGTAATTTTTTTTCTGTTGTAAAAGGCCCTCCCGGTATTGCATGCATTAGTGCAAATGTTACGGTAATGATGACCCATAAGATTATGATTGCGCCACCTAGACGTCGAAATACATACCTCGTCATTGTCACTTTCCTCCATAAAAAGTCTATTCGTTTTATTATACTACATTATGAAGCTAATTTCATGATTAACATCATTACATTTACAGAAAGCCTTACATAACGTACAATAAAATATATATTTATTTGGAGGTATCTATGACAACAGTACCTAGAGTTTTAACAATTCAAGACATGAGCTCCATCGGACGTTGTGCCCTTACCGTTATGATTCCTATCATCAGTGCTATGCGCTGCCAGGCGGTTCCTTTAGCAACAGCGGTACTAAGCAATCACTTAGAGTATCCACACTATGAATTCGTAGATTTATCTGCTCATATGAGAGACTTTATGAACTGTTGGGATAAAAACGAAATTGACTTTCACGCTATCGTAAGTGGTTTTTTGGCATCGCCAGAACAAATTCACCTCGTCGAAGAAGCTATCAATCGATTTGCCTCTAATGACCAGATGGTTATCGTCGATCCCGCAATGGCCGACGATGGTCGCCTCTATTCCATTTATACTCCTGATATGGTTGTAGCTATGCGCCAACTCGTATCTAAGGCTCACATCGTAAAACCAAACTATACTGAGGCTTGCTTCTTATTAGATATTCCATTCTCGACAGACCCTATTAATGAGGATGAATTGCGCAAACGGTGCAAACAGTTACATCACATGGGGCCTGAAATGGTTATCATGACCAGTGTTCCATCGGAAACGCATGCGGTCATTGCCGTCTATAATGGTCCTACAGACCTTTTAAAAACATACTCTATTCCTCTAGTACCTGTAAAAGCTACAGGCACAGGAGATATTTTTACTGCTGTATTATCAGGTGCAGTAATGAGAGGATATTCACCTTATGATGCGGCAGAACTGGCAATGAATTTTACTACCAACGCAATTCAAGCTACGTTAGATACAGTAAAATCAATGAAACATGGTGTTGCATTTGAGCTCATCTTGCCAGAATTAACTCAACTATAAGCTAAAAATAAAGGGGAACTTATGGATTTACTTTATGTCGTATTACGAACATTGCTCATATGTACCATTGGTTTGCTCATTGCATTCCAAGGACGTCGCATGGGCCTATCGATTTTTAACCTGACGGGACGGTTAAATCGACTACAATTTATCATTTGCTTCATCGCTTTAATGATTTTATTTCATATTGTCCACTACATAGATAACATGTTCTTGGACTTTGTCGTATCCCTACCTGCATATTGGTTGACTAGAGTCATTGTCTGGCTCTTATTAGCAACCCTCTTCCCATTATCTTGTGTCTTATTTGGTCGTCGTATTCACGACATCGGCTTCAATGCATGGGCAGGAATTCTTTGGTCGATAATTATGATCTTCATTAATACTTACTCGGCTGTCTCTCCATTCAATTACATGCTAGAGCTTTTTATATGGCTCATCGGCTTCCTATTCTGGGTATTACCAGGACAACCTGAGCCTAACCAATACGGTAATCCTCCATTTATGCCTGTAAATCAGCCAACATATGAATCCGTACAAACTCCTGTATCAAGCAAAAAACAAGAAAACCGCAAGCCAGCTCGAAAACGTCGTAAAAAACGATAACCAAAATTAATAACTTGTAATCAAAAAAACGTATCTCTCATTGATATGTACCCATTTTATTGGATATCCAGTAAAGGTGGGACATATCACATAGAGATACGTTTTTATATTTTATATTTCTTACAACATTAATTCATTAGTAACATCAACTCAATCAATGTACACCCGATATAGGCAATAATAAACTTAACCTTTTGTTTACGCGCTCTATCATCATCTGCAATTTTAAGACGATTTGCAAGGAATCGTTTATCTCGAATTTGCAACAAGAGGTGTTTAATTCGCTCTTGGCTTTCATTTGCTGTATCCTCATCACAATCAGATGTCAATGTAGCTTGTTGCATGAAGATACGACGATGTAGTTTACGCATTTGGATTTTGATATTGTTATGTACAAACGCACTTTGCCACTGTTTGCGAGAATCAAAATACATATACAGATATCGCGGAATATTCATAACTAAGAAGGAAATGATAAAAATCCCTAAGGAAATCAAAAAGTACGTAGAAAATGAGAATTCCAGTGTTTCCGTCGGCAAGTAATGATGCAAGATAACAAATGTAATCCATACACCAATCGGCAACAAAAGAACAGCCGCAATATCAATCGATCGAAGCCAGCTAGTGCGAGTTGGTACATCCGGTACTGTAAAAGTATCTACAGGATCATGGAACGCATAGTAATCTAACTGCAACACAGATTGACTGGTACGCGGGTTTCCCAACAAAACAGGTCCATTGCTACCAATATGGCGCTCAGGCATAGGTATGAATTTTTTCACTTGCGTATTAGGCAATAAGTCAAACTGAATAATCCCTTTCTTCTCAAAGCGTACAGTAGATCCTTTTTCTCCCAATGCAATAGGGTTAAAGAATATACCAAAGAGACTGAGACACCAGTTCCCCAACAAGTGTAAAATGGAGTTCAAAATAAACCCACCTGTATCTATATTATTTGTATCAAGTCGAATTGCAAAGGATGATGAATAATCATCAAACCATAGATCCTCTAAGGTGAATTCCACATTAATCACATTCCCCCATTTGGTAATAATGGATAGGAATATTTGATTGTTTGGTTCAAATTCAAATGTTATAGCATAAAAGAACCAATGATTGCGAAGAGCGGCACGCAACATGCGATTAACCATATCTTCTTCAATATATAGTAAGCGATGGTCAAATAAATCTTGTTCTAAAGGTGCTTTTTCTAGTACGGGCGCCTTATCCACCACCGCATCTCGATCAGATAATGCTTCATCCACCAAAGCTCGTAATTTGGTGAAGATTTTAGTCATAATCCCTCCAAGGGTAAAAAATAGCTTTTAACATAAAAATTATACCATATGTTGCATGATTTATCGATAAAAGTATACTACATATACTATTAAATATTAATATAACTAAAGCCCCTTTTTACATAGCAAAAGGGGCTTTATTACTGTAGTTTATATTGTTACTATTATAATTTAATATTCATAATAAGTCTTAAATATAGGTCTTAAATTGCAACATGAAATTAAAATATTGTCCAATCTACAATCAAGCATTTATAATAGATACTTTTATTGATATTTAGTTTTATTGAATACTTGCCATAGATAAATAACAGTATTCATAGAAACGCCCTCGAAGAGCTACCAATTCTTCATACGTTCCATCTTCAACAATTTGACCTCTATCCATAAATATAATTCGATCCATTTGTTCTAAACCTTCCAATTGATGCGTAATATATAGACATGTCTTACCATCTACATAATGCATCAAATCACGATGCAAGGCTTTTCGTGTTACTTGATCTAAACCCTCTAAAGGTTCATCTAATAAAATAATTTTAGGATTGCGTAAGAACAATCTAGCTAATGCAATTCTTTGACGCTCGCCACCACTCAAACCTTGTCCTCCACTACCTACAATCGTATTCATCCCCTCTGGCAATTTTTCGACTACGGAACGCAATGAGGCGCGATTAATGGCTTGCTCTAAGTCTTCTTTAGACGCCTCAGGTCTAGCAAGACGTATATTGTCTTTAAAGGATGCATTAAAAATATACGTATCTTGAGTTATAGTTCCCAATGCATTACGCCAAGTATCAATTGAAATATCTTTCAACTCCACTGCACCTATACGAATGGAACCACCATAATCATATAGTCGCTCAAGCATATTAAACAATGTCGTCTTGCCAGATCCACTAGCACCAACGATAGCAATAGATTGTCCTTGTTGAATATGTAGTCTAAGATTCTCATAAATATGGCGATATTCATCATAACCAAAGGATACATCTGTAAAAATAATATCATCATTAGGATTAAATGATTTTGATGATATAGGATCTACAATAGATATAGGTTCATTACTAAGAGCCATGAGACGACTTGTAGCAACTTTACTTTCTGCACCATGATGAACTGCCGCGATCATAGGTTGTAACGCTTCAAACCAAGCCTGCGTACCAATGGCAGCCACTGCTACCATAACACTGGCCCAAGCACCTGTTAACGCATTAGAGGCCATAATAGCTATAATAACTACAGTTAACTGAACACCGCCTATGAATAGTGTATTACCCATATTCATGCCACGCTCAATAGTACCTTTTTGAGCATCTACATTACGCATCATATGCTGAATACGCTTATATACCATTTCTTCATTGCCATAACTAATCACATCTTCCAGGCTATCCATAGTATCACTTAAAAGCGCTTTATAATCACCTTGTTGGGGCCCAATTGCACGTAAAGATTGTTTATTATGTGCATAAACGACCAAAGGTAGTATTACACCTAATATGAAGGCCGACAAAAGAATTGGCGTAATCAAGCTATTGTCGATCGTAGAGGCTCCATATGCAATCAATACAGTCAAAGCAACAGCTGCTACAGGTGGAATCAAAGTGCGCAAGTAGAAGAATTGTAATACCTCTATATCCCCCATGATGCGTCCCAACATATCACCCGCCCCAAACCTTTTGAGTATAGCAGGTGCCAATGGTTCCAAATGAGCATAAAACCACAAGCGCAGGCCATAAAGACCTTGAAAGGCCATGCGATGAGATGTATAGCGCTCAAAATAACGACATACAGCACGACTAACACCGAAGAACCGAACCCCTACGATTGCAAGACTTAAATAAGTGAGCCCTGGTTGCAATGCGGCAGATGCCAATAGCCAAGAGGATACTGTTAAAAGCCCCACATTCATGAACACTGTTAAGAACGTAAATAGCAAGGCCAATACTAATGACCACTTAGCGGGACTCAATACAGAAAACAACAACTTCCAACCTTGTATGCCCATATTAAAACCTTTTGCATTATCTTTAAGGTTCTCAGTATATTTAACAGATTTATCAAAATACTCTGTGCCATTGATAGGTGTATCTATGCCCAATGTATTCTCTGAATCAAATTGCTTCCCAATATACAATGGTTCTTCAAGAGTTGCTGAAAATTGACCTAAGCCAGATGTAACAAGTTCTTTAAAATACCCCTCTTCTTGAAGTAGGTCGTGATAAGAACCTTCTTGAATAATTAATCCATTTTTCAAGACATATAGTTTAGATGCCCAATACATAGTTTGTAATCGATGCCCAATAATGATGACAATCTTATTTTCCATCAAACGCTGAATAGCCGTACTTATAATAGCTTCTGTTTTTACGTCTAGATGTGCTGTCACTTCATCAAGAATCAATACCTGACCCTTCCGCAGGAATGCACGAGCTAAAGCAATACGCTGCCGCTCACCACCACTAAGGCCTAAGCCACCTTCACCGATAACTGCATCAAGACCATCTTGTTGTCGATTAATAACATCTAATAACTGAACCTCTTTGCACGCATCGAGAATCTCTGCATCACTTACATCCATACCAAAGGATAAGACCTCTCGTAAGGTCCCTTTCATAATATGTGGATGTTGAGACACATAGGTAATTTGCTGACGCCACCAGTCGATATCTAAATCACATATATCAATGCCATCGATAGTAACTGTTCCTTTCGGAGCCTGTAAAAATCCACCAATAATATGGGCCATAGTAGATTTGCCAGCTCCACTTTCACCAACGAGCATAATAGGTACATTACGCTCAGCCTCTAGTGTGATATGGTGTACCCCATTCTCACTATTTTCATAGGTAAAAGTTAAATCTTTAATTGCAATCTCTTGTATAGATTTCTCGAGTTTAGAATCACCACCTAATGGTAAGGACTGCGGACGATTCATAAATTCTTCGTATTTCAGAATAGATGTTTTACCTGCCATCCCCGTATGGAAAGCAGCCCCTAATTGTCTAAATGGGGTATAGAACTCCGGAGCTAACAATAAAATAAAGAAGGCTGGGAAGAATGTAATTTCACCATCTAATAAAGTTAAGCCTAAATATACCGCAATCAAAGCAGTACTAATCGTACTCACTAACTCAAGCACTAAAGCGGATAAAAAGGCCACCCTCAATACTCGTAAAGTAGAGTCTTTAAACTCTTGAGATAATCGACCAATAACCTTAATTTGATCTTTTGCACGACCAAAGAGTTTTAGCGTAGTAATCCCTTGCAATACGTCTAAAAAATGCCCTGATAGGAAGCTCATACGCTCCCATTGTTCCTTATTTAATCGATCAGCTTGCTTCCCAATTAAGATCATAAAAAATGGAATTAAAGGCACCGTAACAATTAAAATAATACCAATTATTGATAATGTATCTATAATGGCGATTCCCATAATAAGTGGAATCATAATAGCGTATAAAATCTGCGGAATGTAACGAGCCACATATGCATCAACTTGCTCTAAACCATCGGTAAGCATATGGATGACATCACCATGACGTTCCTTATGTTGTACACCAAGCTTAAACATATGGGCCAAAGAGCGTTCTCTAAAGGATGCTTTTACTGCACTCCCCAAGTGATTTGCCACTGCCTCTTGAACGTAATGTGCCACCAATCTCATAACAATAGCTACAAACAAATAAATGATGGTGTTCATTTCATCAGCTAGTGTATGTTCCAAAAATATAAGGTTATTTATTAAGGTTCCAAAGAACCAAGCTTGCCCAACAATTGACAGACTTTCTATTAAACAGGTTAAACCGAGTAATCCAAGCCGTCCTTTATGTTCTAGCAGCGCTTTAAATGCGGTACGCTGTATCATACTATCCTCTATGGTAAATCAACTTAAATATATAAAATCAAACAAATTTAAATCCCTTTAAATAGGCCTAAAAAAGTCCAAGTGAATCTAAATTTATCAATATTATAATCATCTTACCACAAAAAAGAGGCGTGCCGCTACGGCACGCCTCACATTAAAATTTAATTTTTACTCACAAGAGTTATAAGGCTATTCTATTAATAATGTAAATCTTTTTCTGTTACACGATGACGGAATGTCCAATATACCCAAGATTGATAAACCAAAATGATTGGCACAAATACGAATGCTACACAAGTCATCAAAGTCAACGTGTAAGTAGAGTTAGCTGCATTAGTAATAGTCAAGCTCCACTCAGGATTCAAAGAAGAAACCATAATGCGAGGGAACAAACCTGCAAAGTATGCAGCTGTTACAGAAATAACAGATAAACAGCTGAATAGGAACCCCCATTTTGTATTCCGAGTGCGTGCTGCGCCCCAAGAAATGAGGAAGAACACGATAGTTAATGCAAAGCAAACTACAGCTAATACAGAATTAAACAAATCTGTATATACGTAAGTTGCACCTACCAATGCTAATGCACCGATAGCTGTAGGAACACCTACTACCAAAGAAGCAGCACGAGCGCGTTCAGAAATAGCGCCAGCTGTTTTAATAGAAGTAAATAAGCCACCATGGTATGTAAATACCAAAATGAACGCAATACCACAAAGTACTGTGTAAGGGCTTAATAAATCAAAAAATGTACCAACATATGTCATACTTGCATCAATTGGAGTACCTTGAATCAAGTTACCTACTGTAACACCCCATAATAGTGCAGGAATCAAGGAACCAAAGAAGATGCAGTAGTCGAATGTTTTACGCCATAACAAATTAGGGCTTTTAGAACGGAATTCAAAGGATACACCACGAATAATAAGAGCTGCAAGCATCAAGAATAGAGCTAAGTAGAATCCACTAAATAATGTAGCATACACGTGAGGGAAGGATGCAAATAATGCACCTCCGGCAGTAATCATCCAGACCTCATTACCATCCCACACAGGACCTAAGGCATTGATCATTTGTCGACGTTCAACGTCAGTTTTACCAATGAATGGTAACAAAATACCAGTACCATAGTCAAAACCTTCTAATAAGAAGAAGCCAGCGAATAGTACAGTAATCAAGATAAACCATACCACTTCAAGGTTATTAAAAATTAATTCCATAATCTCGCCTCCTCTTTTTCAACTACATCATGAGATGGGTTGCCATCCGGACCTTTTTTAATGTGTTCTACAGCAAGATAAATAGCCGCGATAGCAGCCACGATATACACAAGTGTAAAGCCGATGATTGTAGTCATAATTTCTGGAGCCGTTACGGATTTAGACGCACCATCTGCAGTCAATTGCAAGCCATATACAAGCCATGGTTGACGACCTGCTTCCGCTACAAACCAACCAGTGGAGTGAGCGATAAATGGCAATGGCAACATCCAGAACATAATTTTTAAGAATGTACGATTTTCAACAAGTTTGTCTTTTGCATTTAGGATAAGCCCTACAAAGGCAACAAGCAACATAAGAGAACCAGATGCTACCATGACACGGAATGTCCAGAAGATTGCTGGAACATCTGGAATATAGTTGCCAGGACCATATTGAGCCTCCGCTTTTGCTTGAAGGTCTTTGATACCTTCTACCTTACCAGACGTAAAGGAGTTTTGAGTCAAGAAGGATAAACCACCAGGAATTTCAAGAGCACTTGTATTCTTTTGTGCCTTAGTATCAATGTTAGCTACCAAAGAGAATGGCGCTGGATTTTGTGTTTCCCACAACGCTTCCATAGCAGCCATTTTCATAGGTTGTACTTTTGTGATGTACTGACCTTGGTGATGACCAGCTAATGCGCCTAAAGTACCGAATACTAGAGCGATAACCATGCCCCATTTAGCAGAGCGACGGTAGAACTCTGTCGCATTATTGCGTAATAAGTGCCATGCACTGACTGCCATAATAATTACGCCAGCTGTTAATAAACCATTCAATACAATATGGAAAAATTGTCCAGGTACATAGCCATTTTGAACGATGATCAGGAAATTTTCCATCTCTGCACGGCCATTGCGTAATACAAAACCTACAGGATGTTGCATAAAAGAGTTTGCTACAAGAATCCAGAACGCAGATAGATTTGTACCTAATGCTACAAATGTAGCTACAAGGGCGTGAACACATTTATGTAAGCGATCCCAACCGAAAATCCAAACGCCCATGAATGTAGATTCCAAGAAAAATGCCATTAATGCTTCAAGAGCCAATGGAGCGCCGAAAATGTCACCCATAAAACGAGAATATTCTGCCCAGTTCATACCGAAATGGAATTCCTGAACAATACCAGTCACCACACCCATAGCAAAGTTAATTAGGAACAATTTGCCCCAGAACTTAGCCATTTTTTTGTATACTTCTTTACCAGTCGACACGTAGGTCCACTCTAAAGCAGCAACAATCACTGTCATACCTAGTGTGAACGGCACAAATAACCAGTGATAGATAGATGTTAGCGCGAATTGCAATCGGGCTAAATCTACAGCTTCAAACATGTGTTTTCCTCCTTAGAATAAAATACTAACATCACTTGACGAGCTTTTACAAAAAACCTTGCATCATTGCGACTATAAAAAAAGCTCAAGCCTCAGCGATAATCAACTGTTCTCGTTGGGCAAGGTTCTTAAAATTAACCGCTTCCAACTGATTGACCAATTGATGCTGAATCACGCCCATTGCTTCATTTATAGCGCAATGCCCCTTACAAGACTTAGAGCAAGAACCTACATCATATAAACAACGTTGTAAATACGCATCCCCTTCTACTGCTATAATTACATCAAGCAACGAAATCTCTTGAGGGCTTCGATTCAAGGCAAACCCGCCATCTACACCGCGGAAAGATTTCATAATTCCTGCTGCAATGAGACTACGCATAATCTTAAGCAAAAAGCGTTCTGGAATCAACTCTTGCTCAGCCAATACAGCACCAGTTATCTTCGAGCCCGAAGGTAGTAGCGCCATATGCAAGACCATGCGAAATGCATAATCCGTGGCCTGATTTAACTTCATAAAGTCTCCTTTCTCATGCACTCGGACAAACGTATTACTAAATCTAGTATAAATGAAATAAAACAATACTGCAATGGTATTGTTTTAAATATAACGAAAAAACTCACTTAGTTCTCATGCACATGCTTTATGTGCCAAATGACTACTTTAATCTCCACAAAATGCTTATTATAATCGCACTTTCAAAAAAAGACTGCTCCACAAAAGAGCAGTCTCAATATATGTATTATTTTGTAATTTCTCGCACCAAATGACCCATTTCAGGAATGATGAGTTTGCTCATCGCCAAGGTAACAGCCCCTACAGAACCAGGAACGGAGAACATTAAAGTGTTATTATTAACACCAGCTTCTGCACGAGATGCCATTGCTTTCGTACCAATATCCTCCGTATAGGATAAATATCTAAAGATTTCACCAAAGCCTGGAATATGCTTTTCATATAGGCTATTCACCGCTTCGATGGTAACATCTCTCATAGCAATACCAGTTCCCCCAGTAGATATAATGACATCAATAGACTCATCATTACACCATGGAGTCATAGCATTTATTATAGCATCACAATCATCAATTACAATTTTGCGATCTGCTACAATATGATTCGCTTGTTCCAAGAACTCTTGGACCTTATTGCCCCCCTTATCAGTTTCTAATGTACGAGTATCAGATACAGTTAAGACTGCAACACGTAATGGTCTTGCTACAACTTCGTAAGACATAATTCCTCCTAAAATAAAGGCACAACAGACGCCAATATCGGCCATCCATTATCGCGTAATGTATCACGCAATGCCCAAGTATACTTAATAAGTGGTGCGCAATGTAGACGCAACCAGAACGATAAAAACGGTGTATCACCTTGGAATATGGCTAATCGATCTAAGGCATAGAGATTATCTCCTGGCTTTACTGTCCCTGGTTGGACAGTGAAAGCCATTTTATACCCAGACTGTTTAGTAACATATTGAACGAGCATATCATTAAAACCACCAGGATAGGCCAAGTAACTAATAGGTTCTCCTAAGATACCTTCCATAGATGTTTTACCACCGAGAATGGCATCAGGCAATTCCGTAGGATCCATATGAGTTAGTATCTTATGATGATTTGTATGCCCTTGAATGTCAAAACCAGCAGACTCCATTTGGTGCATTTGTGCAGTATTTACAAAACCAGGCGTATTGGCAGCGTCACTAATCATGAATAAAGTAGCTTTCATATTATATTCTTTTAATGTAGGCAGTGCATGTTCATAATTATCCACATAACCATCATCAAATGTTATTACTATAGGCTTCTCTGGTAAATCCGAACCATTTTGTAAATAATCATACAACTGATTCAATGTAATCGTATTATACCCATGATTATGGAGGTATTCCATCTGCTCCTTAAACTGATCCACATGCAATGTTAAAGCGGAGTGTTTCTCATCATTTATTTGATGGTAATTAAGTACTGGTACACCATATAACTTGTAATCTGAAGACAGACCCCACATAACTCCAATAGAAACCGCTAAGATTGCAATACATATTGCAATACAATATAACAACTTTTTAATGCAGCTCTTGCCATATTTATACATATAAAATAATCACTCCCATCGACTTACATACACAATGAGAATACCATATTTTTAATAAAAGTATCAAGAAAATAGACGTATAAAAAAAGATCTTTTTTTCTACAACTAAACTTAAATTCCTATCAATGCTCATTGTAGATTTACCTTCACTGCTCCGCAGTTCTGTACAGCTTACGTTCGGAAAAAGGTGATGTGTGGGCCCCATACGTCGTTTAATCCTAATTACTTTTTCCTTGCCCTACTTGCTTCCTCACTGTGGATTTCCCTTCTCTGCTTCGCAGTTTGGTAAATCTTACGTTCGGAAGAAAGTGATGTGTGGGCCCCATACTTCGTTTAATCCTAATTACTTTTCCCTTGCCCTACTTGCTTCCTCACTGTGGATTTTCCTTCACTGCTTCGCAGTTCGGTAAATCTTACGTTCGGAAGAAAGTGATGCAGTGAATCTGTCGTCGTTTCACTCCTCCATCTTCTACTGCCCTACTTTTCCCACGCCATCTTATTAATAAATACACATAGACAATACTTCTACAACCTTGGCTGGAGACGGTTCTAGCAGGGTTAGCTAGTCGAAGATGAGCAAAAAGAAAAAGGCCTACCATTCGGTAGACCTTTTTCTTTTCGTTAATCAGCAGCTTCCTATCCTCCCAGGCCGTCTCCAGCCAAGTACTTTCGGCGTTTATGAGCTTAACTACTGTGTT
>OKWT01000040.1_pt1 | contig 113788 bp, 93 predicted proteins | sample 1607131 | NCBI WGS metagenome assembly OKWT01 (sample SAMN07501045, study PRJEB24779) | human gut metagenome
TGCTGTCGCGAGGTGGCGTATATTACGCTTTCCTCTTTCAGAGTCAACCCTTAATTTCAGGATTTTTTCTCTTCCGACTCACCGTCGCTGTGTGATGTTTCTCATCAGCGCCGTGTCGATGGAGGCGCATTATAGGGCCTGTTTTATGGCTGACAAGCAAAAACTAGAAAAAATTTACCGCCTGCTTCTTTTTCAAACATTACGCCGAAAAGATCGCCATCATCGCCTGGTTTTTAAACAAAAACGAGCCCCGCAGGGCTCGTTTTTGCTTTTTTGCGATTTACTGCACAGCTGTAATTTTGTCGTCTTTTACCAGCAGCTCGATTTTTTTGCCCGGAATCAGCTCCCCGGACAAAATCTGTTGCGCCAGCGGGTTTTCGATCTGCTGTTGAATAGCGCGTTTAAGCGGACGCGCGCCATACACCGGATCGTAACCATTTTCGCCGAGCAACCGCAGCGCCTCATCCGACATATGGATGGTATATCCACGTTCTTCGAGACGTTTGTAAAGCCGTTGCAGCTGAATCTGTGCAATCGAAGCAATATGACGTTGACCAAGCGGATGGAACACCACGACTTCATCTATACGGTTGATAAATTCAGGACGGAAGTTCTGGCTCACCACTCCCAGCACCAAATCTTTCATATGTGCGTAGTCCAGTTCACCGAAACGTTCCTGAATTAAATCGGATCCCAGGTTCGAGGTCATAATGACCACCGTATTGCGGAAATCGACCGTTCTGCCCTGCCCGTCCGTCAGACGACCATCATCCAGCACTTGCAGCAATATATTGAACACATCCGGGTGCGCCTTTTCCACTTCATCCAGCAGAATGACGGAATAAGGCCGACGGCGTACCGCTTCCGTCAAATAACCGCCTTCTTCATAACCGACATATCCCGGAGGCGCGCCCACCAGACGAGAAACCGAATGTTTCTCCATAAATTCCGACATGTCGATACGCACCATCGCGTCGTCGCTGTCGAACATAAAGTTAGCCAGCGCTTTACACAGCTCCGTTTTACCAACACCGGTCGGACCAAGGAAAAGGAAGGAACCAATCGGGCGGTTCGGGTCAGAAAGACCCGCGCGGCTGCGACGGATCGCATTTGATACCGCTTCAACCGCTTCATCCTGGCCAATCACGCGCTGATGAAGTTCTTGCTCCATACGCAGCAGCTTATCGCGCTCGCTTTCCATCATTCGGGAAACAGGAATACCGGTCCAGCGCGCCAGCACTTCGGCGATTTCCGCATCAGTGACTTTGTTACGCAGCAGACGCATGGTTTTCCCTTCAGACTGGGTCGCCGCCGCCAGCTGTTTTTCAAGCTCCGGAATTTTACCGTATTGCAGCTCAGACATCCGCGCCAGGTCGCCCACGCGGCGCGCCTGTTCAATCGCGATTTTCGCTTGTTCCAGTTCCGCCTTAATGGTCTGGGTGCCGGAAAGCGAAGCTTTTTCCGCTTTCCACTCCTCTTCCAGCCCGGAGTACTGCCGTTCTTTATCCGCCAGCTCTTCATTCAGCATATCGAGCCGTTTTTTACTCGCCTCGTCTGACTCTTTCATCAGCGCCTGCTGCTCCAGCTTCAGCTGGATAATACGGCGATCAAGACGGTCCAGCTCTTCCGGCTTAGAGTCAATTTGCATGCGGATGCTTGATGCAGCTTCGTCGATAAGGTCGATGGCTTTATCCGGCAATTGACGGTCTGAAATATAGCGGTGCGAAAGCGTAGCCGCCGCGACGATGGCCGGGTCGGTTATCTGCACATGGTGATGCAGTTCATAACGCTCTTTGAGCCCACGTAAAATGGCGATGGTATCTTCAACGGTTGGCTCCGCGACAAACACTTTCTGGAAACGGCGCTCCAGCGCAGCATCTTTTTCAATATACTGACGATACTCATCAAGCGTTGTGGCGCCTACACAGTGCAGTTCGCCACGGGCAAGAGCAGGTTTCAACATGTTGCCGGCGTCCATAGCGCCGTCGGCTTTACCTGCGCCCACCATAGTATGCAGTTCGTCAATAAACAGGATGACATTGCCTTCCTGCTTCGCCAGGTCGTTCAGCACGCCTTTCAGACGCTCTTCGAACTCACCGCGGTATTTCGCGCCCGCCACCAGCGCGCCCATATCCAGCGCCAGTACCCGCCGGCCTTTCAGCCCTTCCGGCACTTCGCCATTAACAATGCGCTGCGCCAGACCTTCCACAATCGCAGTCTTACCTACGCCCGGTTCACCAATCAGCACCGGGTTGTTTTTAGTACGACGTTGCAGCACCTGGATAGTGCGGCGAATCTCTTCGTCCCTGCCGATTACCGGGTCAAGCTTGCCCTGTTCGGCGCGCTCGGTAAGGTCAACAGTATATTTTTTTAATGCCTGACGTTGGTCTTCGGCACCCTGATCGTTCACGCTTTCGCCTCCACGCATTTGATCAATAGCCTGAGTAACAGAAGCTGTTGTCGCGCCCGCGCTTTTCAGCAGATCGGTAAGCGTACCGCGCGACTCCAGCGCCGCCAGAACGAAAAGCTCTGACGAGATAAAATTGTCGTTCCGCTTCTGCGCGAGCTTGTCGCACAAATTCAGTACGCGGACGAGATCCTGAGAAGGCTGCACATCGCCGCCGGTGCCCTCAACTTGCGGCAGACGATTCAGCGCTTGCTCAATAGCGGTGCTCAACTGGCCTGCATTTACGCCAGCTGAAGTTAACAAAGGTCGTACGGAGCCGCCTTCCTGCTTGAGCAACGCGCTCATCACATGAAGAGGTTCGATAAATTGGTTGTCGTGCCCGAGTGCGAGAGACTGGGCATCGGCGAGGGCGAGTTGGAACTTATTAGTAAGACGATCCAGACGCATAACTCCTCCCATAACAGGTCAAAATGCTACTGGAGATTAAATGAGGTCATCCCTCAATTATTCAAGGTGAATGACCTGAAATATGAAGAGTTGGAATTACGCGTACTGGATCGCCTTGATTCAATAGGTTATATCAGCCAAATAAAACTTGCCATACGGCCTGTTGTTCTGTCGCGGCGATAGGAGAAAAAATCGTGCTCTTCAGTAAAGGTGCAACGGTCGCCGCCATAGACATGTTGCACGCCCACATTAGCCAGCCGCTGACGGGCCAGTTGATAAATGTCGGCCATATATTTGCCCGCTACAGGGCGAAAAGCGCTTTCCGCCTGAGCGTCTTTTTCCATGAACGCTTCACGCACTTCAGGCCCGACTTCAAAAGCCTGCGGGCCAATGGCAGGTCCAAGCCAGGCCATAATATTTTGCGGCTCATCCTGAAAGCAGGCGACTGTTTCTTCCAGCACGCCTTCGCACAAACCACGCCAGCCTGCATGCGCCGCCGCCACTTCAGTGCCGCTCTTATTGCAGAACAGAACGGGCAGGCAGTCGGCCGTCATTACCGCGCAAACGGCGCTTGCAGTATTGCTGTAAGAGGCATCCGCTCGTTTAGAAGCGTAAGGTTCACCGTTAAGCTTCAACACCGTTTTGCCGTGAACCTGTTCGAGCCAGACAGGTTTTGAAGGAAAATTCGCCGCCGCATAAACACGATTGCGATTCTCTTCCACATGCGCCAGATCATCGCCGCAATGCGCGCCCAGATTGAGGGAATTCCACGGCGCTACGCTCACGCCGCCCACTCTCGTACTGCTGCATGCCGCCACGCCGGGAGGCAGCGGCCATTGCGGGATAATCAGTTTGCTCATAGCCAGTCCACTTGATCTTTATGCGCTTCGAAATCAGCGCGCAGCTGCGCAATAAGCTCCACCATATCCTGTGGAATAGGCGCATGCCACTCCATCTGGATGCCGCTGATGGGGTGATAGAGACGCAACATAGTGGCGTGAAGCGCCTGGCGGTCAAACTTGCGTAACGCCTGAATAAAATCGTCAGAAGCGCCTTTCGGTGGGCGCGGACGGCCGCCATAGAGCTGATCGCCCACCAGCGGATGAGTGATATGCGCCATATGAACGCGGATCTGGTGCGTGCGCCCCGTTTCAAGACGCAGTCTCAGCCGGGTATGAATCCGAAAATGTTCCATGATGCGATAATGCGTCACAGCAGGTTTCCCCATCGGATGCACTGACATATGGGTGCGTTTGGTAGGATGGCGGCTGATAGGCTCGCTCACAGTACCGCCCGCCGTCATATGACCAATGGCCACGGCTTCATATTCGCGGGTAATCTCGCGCAATTGCAGCGCTTCAACCAGCCGGGTTTGCGCCGGAACGGTTTTCGCCACCACCATCAGGCCGGTCGTGTCTTTATCCAGACGATGCACAATACCCGCGCGCGGGACGTCCGCGATAGGCGGGTAATAGTGCAGCAAGGCATTCAGCACGGTGCCGTCAGGGTTGCCTGCGCCAGGATGGACGACCAGATCGCGCGGCTTGTTGATAACCAGAATATCTTCGTCTTCATAGACGATATCCAGTGGGATATCCTGCGGCTCGAAGCGCGCTTCTTCTTCGATTTCAGCATTGATGGCGACACTCTCCCCACCCAACACTTTCTCTTTCGGCTTATCGCAAATTTTGCCGTTGACCAGCACGCGTTGGTCCAGAATCCATTCTTTTATGCGTGAGCGCGAATAATCCGGGAACAATTCAGCCAAAGTCTGATCTAAGCGTTGGCCGAGTTGTTTTTCGGACACCGTTGCGGTGAGTTGTACTAGTTGTGCCATATACAGCTTCTTCGTTAACGTTGGGTTTTACGGCTTTGCCGTTTAATATAGTGTGCTATTGTAGCTGGTCTTAATCGGGAGCTGGAACAGAACCTCCCGCAAACATCTGAGGAAAGTCAAATAGTCATGACGCGCATGAAATATCTGGTGGCAGCCGCCACGTTGAGCCTGGCTTTGGCGGGTTGCTCCGGTTCTAAGGACGAGGTTCCTGATAATCCGCCTTCTGAAATCTACGCGACTGCTCAGCAAAAGTTGCAGGACGGTAACTGGAAAGCGGCGATAACGCAACTGGAAGCGCTGGATAATCGCTATCCATTTGGGCCTTATTCCCAGCAGGTGCAGCTTGACCTGATTTATGCGTATTACAAAAACGCCGATCTGCCGCTTGCGCAGGCCGCTATCGACCGTTTCATGCGTCTCAATCCGACCCATCCTAACATCGATTATGTTATTTACATGCGTGGTTTAACGAATATGGCGCTGGACGACAGCGCGTTGCAGGGCTTCTTTGGCGTTGACCGCAGCGACCGCGATCCGCAGCACGCCCGCGACGCATTCCGCGATTTCTCTAAACTGGTGCGCGGCTATCCTCGCAGCCAGTATGTTACCGATGCCAGCAAGCGTCTGGTTTATCTGAAAGATCGTCTGGCGAAATATGAACTTTCCGTTGCCGAGTATTATACCCGCCGCGGCGCATGGGTTGCAGTCGTTAACCGCGTAGAAGGCATGCTGCGCGACTACCCGGATACTCAGGCTACGCGTGAAGGGCTTGGCCTGATGGAAAACGCCTACCGCAAGCTTCAGCTCACTGCGCAGGCGGATAAAGTCGCGAAGATTATTGCCGCCAACAACAGCGGCTCCTGATGCAAAGCGTTTTCTGAAAAGCCAGCCTTCGGGCTGGCTTTTTTACTGCCGCGGCGCGCTACTCGCCGGTCCAGGCGGAGCCGTCAATAAACATCATCCGGTCATCAAGCCACAGGCGCACCATATTCTCTGCGCCCTTGCGCGCGTTATCCGCCGTCCATCCTTTGTCATTTTGCAGCCATTCTGCCGTTGCTTTTTTAGCAGGCTCAATTGCCGCCAGCGCTTTATCGCGTTGCGCCTTCGGCCAGATGTTATCCTCTTTCCAGGTCTGGATTTCCGCAATCGGATCTCTGTCTTTACCAGAATGATTCGTTACGGTCAGATAATCTTCGGGCGCCACAGTGACGTGTAAATCAAAAATGCGCCACTCGGCATAGCTGGAATACTGAATGGTGCCGGCATCCTGGCTGACCTTCGCCAGAACATCGGAAAAAGCATTATCCAGCGCAGTCCATTCCGGGGTATCGAAAATAATATCCTGAGGTTTACAAATCGGCGCGCCGCCATCCCGGGAAGAGCCATACATGCCGCCGAAAGCGGTATAAGCCGCCTCGCCGTGGGTTTTAAACAAAAAGCAGTGCACATAAGGGCGGTCATCATCGCTGTCATATTGATAATCGACACGCTCAATGTTCATACGCAGCAGCGTCAGCACGGCGCGGTCTCTGCTCTCTTTGGGATCGCTGTCGATATCTTTCATTACCGAATAAGCAAAATCATCATCCCGCAGCCCTTCAAGCGCCATCTGATGATACTTGCGCGCTTCCTGCGCCGTTACGCCGCTTGCCGGTACAAAATGATTGAGATAGACCAGCCACGCTGATGCAAGCGGCGTCTGATACTGGCGCAACTTGTCGGCAGCGTTGACGGGAGAATCAGGAATCAAGCTAACAGCAGCATCAAAATCGCTGGCGGCGCGATGCCGAACCTCCTCAAGCGCCGTAGCGCGGGCTTTCATTGTCGTTTCCAGGCAAGTTTTAAGCTCACTGGCATTAGTCGTGCAGGCATTGCGTTTTTTGAGCCAGGCGCGTTGTTCAACACGCAGAGCGGAAGCCTGATCGACCGGCAGGTCAGCCATGGCGCGCGCGTAATGATTATCCAGCGTGGAATCCAGTTCGCTCAGCGCGGGCGTATCGCAGATAGCGTGTTCAATATCGCTGCCCGCCTTTGTGCAGTCGAACGAGGCGGCGAAAGCAGGCTTTACGCCGCAAGCAAAAGCAATGTATACGGCGAGCCGACAAAGCGCTGTCAGCCGTAAGGGCATTTTCATAATCATCCTTTTAACGTGATAACCCCGCCGGGTTCTGGCGAGCGTCATGTCGCCATTATTACTGAAGCGCAAGTTTTCGAGGAGCACCTGGAAAAGGTAAGCCGCATAAAGTGTTTAAAAAACAAGCAGGAAAAGCGGGGTGACGAAAAAAGATTCAGACAAGCCGGAAGGGTTAACTCATCAACTATGACCGCTTTTACCGTAAGCCACAAGCGGTAAATGCCGTCTTCCTGTTCTGCCTCACAAAAGCGCTGCATTGACAAAAAGTGACAAATTTAAGTGATCTCAATCACACAAATTGACACCCGAGGCGTTATGCTGAAGTTACCAAGACGGAAAGACAAGAGGTAAGATTTATGACAATGAACATTACCAGCAAACAAATGGATATCACTCCGGCCATCCGCCAGCATGTCACCGACCGTCTCGCCAAACTCGATAAATGGCAAACGCATCTGATAAACCCACATATCGTTTTATCCAAAGAACCGCAGGGTTTTGTCGCCGATGCGACTATCAATACGCCTAACGGGCAGCTTGTCGCCAGTGCCAGACATGACGACATGTATACCGCCATTAATGAACTGATTAACAAACTGGAGCGTCAGCTCAACAAAGTGCAGCATAAAGGGGAAGCGCGCCGCGCCACTACCTCGGTGAAAGATGCAAGCTTCGTTGAAGCCGAAGAAGAATAATCGCCACCGCTTCAGAAACGCGCCTCAGGGCGCGTTTTTTATTGACAGAACAAAAACGGTACAGGTACTTTACCTGTAACCCTGCACAGGAAACAGTAATGAAACTTCTACCGTTCTTCTTCGCTTTCTTTTTTACCTTCCCCTGAACGGGAGGCGTTTCGTCATGTAAGAAAGCAAGCGAAGACGAACTAACAGGCCTCCCAAACCGGGGGGCCTTTTTTATGGATAACGAAAAGGTGCGTTATGACTACGGAAAACCCGTTATTAGCCCTGCGCGATAAGATCAGCGCTCTGGATGAACAACTTTTGGCGTTGCTGGCGCAGCGCCGTGAGTTAGCGGTGGAAGTGGGTAAAGCAAAGCTTGCCTCTCACCGCCCGGTGCGAGATATCGATCGCGAGCGCGATTTGCTGGAGCGGCTTATCGCGCTTGGCAAATCGCACCACCTTGATGCGCATTACATTACTCGCCTGTTCCAGTTAATTATTGAAGATTCCGTACTCACTCAGCAGGCGCTATTGCAGCAGCACCTTAATAACACCAATCCGCATTCTGCGCGCATCGCCTTTCTCGGTCCAAAAGGGTCCTATTCTCACCTTGCTGCGCGCCAGTACGCGGCCCGTCACTTCGAACATTTTATTGAAAGCGGCTGCGCCAAATTCCAGGAAATTTTTAATCAGGTGGAGACTGGCCAGGCGGATTACGCCGTAGTACCGCTGGAAAACACCAGCTCTGGCGCCATTAACGACGTTTACGATCTGCTGCAACATACGTCGTTGTCTATCGTTGGCGAGATGACGGTGCCGATTGATCACTGCGTGCTGGTCGCCACTTCAACAGACCTGGAACAGATAGAGACGGTTTACAGCCATCCGCAGCCATTCCAGCAGTGCAGCCAGTTCATTAACCGTTATCCACACTGGAAGATTGAATATTGCGAAAGTACCGCGGCGGCGATGGAGAAAGTGGCTCAGGCTAAATCGCCTCGCGTCGCGGCACTCGGGAGCGAAGCGGGCGGCGCGCTTTACGGTTTGCAGGTGCTGGAGCGCAACCTCGCCAACCAGACGCAAAATATTACCCGGTTCGTGGTGCTGGCTCGCAAAGCCATTGATGTTTCCGAACAGGTGCCGGCAAAAACGACTCTGCTGATGGCCACAGGGCAGCAGGCAGGCGCCCTGGTAGAAGCGCTGCTGGTGCTGCGTAATCACAGTTTGATTATGACGCGTCTGGAGTCGCGCCCGATCCATGGCAACCCATGGGAAGAGATGTTTTATCTGGACATTCAGGCCAACGTAAAAGCGCCCGCCATGCAGCAGGCGCTCCGCGAACTGGCGGAGATCACCCGCTCCATGAAGGTGCTGGGCTGCTACCCGAGCGAAAATGTAGTGCCGGTCGACCCGGCCTGACGATAAGCTCTAGACAGACTGGGAAGCCGTCTCTTTAAATTTCGGCTTCTCAATCCCCGCCACGTCCACTTCCAGCGTAAAGATCGCGCCAGAAAGCGGGCGCTCTTCAAGCTCCTGCGGGTCCATATTTTCTCGTGACGTGGTGATAAACAGCGTTTTCATTTCAGGCCCGCCGAAGCAGACCATGGTCGGGCAGCGTACCGGCAAACGGTGTTCTTCCAGCAGTTCCCCCTGCGGCGAAAAGCGGGCAATACGCCAGCCGTCAAACAGCGCCGTCCAGTAACATCCCTCTTCATCTATTGCCGCGCCGTCGGGTCCCCCCTCGCCTTCAGCGAAACGCTTAAATACCTCACGCTTGCCCGGCTCGCCCTGTTCATCCAGCGGCGTGCGGTAAATGACGCTGTTTGGCGTATCAGAGGTATACATCCATCGTCCATCTGCTGTGAAAGCCAGACCGTTCGCGCCAAGAATATCGCTATGGATAATCTTCGGCTTAAGATCGTGGTCAACCCGCACCAGCAGCGCGCCGTTATAATCGCCAGGCGCCCAGAAAGTGCCGGCATAAAAACGTCCGGCACGGTCAGTACCGCCGTCGTTGAAACGCGCAAGCGTCGGGTTGCTGGGGTTATCGCACACTTTATGGGTCAGCGTGCCATGTTCATCGGTAAGCCAGATGGCGTTACGCAGCGCCACAATAAAGCCGCCCTTCTCACGCAGCGCAAAGCAGCCTACCTCTTCCGGGAACTGCCAGACGCGATGCTCTGCGCTTTGCAGCTGATAACGGTGAATTTCTTTTGCGTTGATATCGGTCCAGTAAAGCGCCTGTTCTTCCGCATCCCAGGTTGGACCCTCCGGCAGTTCGCCGGTGTAGTCGAATAACGGTTTCGGTTCCGTCATGTCAGCCATCCTTTTGTCGCCATGAAAAAAGCCAGTGAAGTTTCTCACTGGCTTTTGAGTATAAGTCGCTTTTGACTTACTGGCGGCTGTCGTTGGCCTGGCGCAACAGCGTGCGGCTTTCTGCCTGGAACCGCTTCGCGTAATCGCCGAACCAATGTTCAACTTTACGAAAGCTATCGATAAACGCCTGTTTATCGCCCTGCTCCAGCAGGCCGATCGCCTCGCCGAAGCGCTGATAGTAGCGCTTGATAAGCGCAATGTTATTTGGCGACGACATAATAATGTCGGCATAAAGCTGCGGATCCTGTGCGAACAGCCTGCCTACCATCGCCAGCTCCAGCCGGTAAATCGGCGATGAGAGCGACAGTAACTGTTCCAGCTGGACATTTTCTTCCGCCAGGTGCAACCCATATGCAAAGGTGGCAAAGTGGCGCAACGCCTGAATAAACGCCATATTCTGGTCGTGCTCGACGGCGCTGATGCGATGCAGCCGTGCGCCCCAGACCTGAATTTGCTCCAGAAACCACTGGTAAGCTTCCGGCTGCCGGCCATCGCAGTACACCACAACCTGCTTGGCGAGGCTGCCGCTGTCCGGGCCGAACATCGGATGCAGACCGAGCACCGGTCCTTTGTGCGATGAGAGCATCGCCTGTAGCGGGCCGTTTTTCACCGAAGCGAGATCCACCAGAATGCAATCCTGCGGCAGCGCAGGCAGCTTAGCGATAACCTGTTCTGTTACATGAATCGGCACGCTGACGATAACCATACCCGCATCAGAAAGCAGCGCTTCGGCGTGCGGCCAGTCCTGTTGCTCCAGAATACGAACCTCATAGCCTGAAAGCGTCAGCATTTTTTCAAACAGCCGCCCCATCTGACCGCCGCCGCCGACAATCACCACCGGGCGCAGATTCGGACAGAGGGTTTTAAAACCTTTATCGTTTTCGCTGGAGTACGATTCGCGCATCACGCGCCGCAGCACATCTTCAATGAGATCAGGCGGTACGCCGAGCGCCTGTGCTTCATGACGACGAGAGGCGAGCATCGACGCCTCACGCTCCGGCACATAAATCGGCAACCCGTAACGGCTTTTTACTTCACCGACTTCCGCCACCAGCTCCAGCCGGCGCGCCAGCAAATCCAGCAGCGCCTTATCCACTTCATCTATTTGATCGCGCAGGGCGGTCAATTCAGCCACCATAACTAACCTCTTATGCGAGACGCGCCGTCAGCGAGCCGTCCAGATCCTGATGAATTTCACGCAGCAACGCTTCGGTGGTTTCCCAGCTAATACAGGCGTCTGTTACAGATACGCCGTATTTCATCTCGCTGCGCGGCTGCTCAGAAGACTGGTTGCCTTCGTGCAGATGACTTTCAATCATCAGGCCGATAATAGAACGGTTGCCATCTTTGATCTGAGCGACGGCGGATTCCGCTACGCCCGGCTGGCGACGGTAGTCTTTATTGGAGTTGCCATGGCTGCAATCTATCATCAGCGCCGGACGCAGTCCCGCCTGTTCCATCTCTTTTTCACACTGCGCGACATCCGCCGGGCTGTAGTTCGGCGCTTTGCCGCCGCGCAGAATCACATGCCCGTCCGGGTTGCCCTGGGTTTGCAACAGACAAACCTGGCCCGCCTGGTTGATGCCGACAAAACGGTGCGGCATAGCGGCGGCGCGCATGGCGTTAATCGCTGTCGCGAGGCTGCCATCCGTGCCGTTTTTAAAGCCTACCGGCATAGAAAGACCGGAAGCCATTTCGCGGTGGGTCTGCGATTCCGTTGTGCGGGCGCCGATAGCCGACCAGCTAAACAAATCGCCCAGATACTGCGGGCTGTTGGGATCCAGCGCTTCGGTCGCCAGCGGCAGCCCAAGACTCACCAGTTCCACCAGCAAGCGGCGGGCGATTTTCAGCCCCGCTTCCACATCAAACGAGCCATCCATGTGCGGATCGTTAATCAGCCCTTTCCAGCCCACGGTGGTACGGGGCTTTTCAAAATAGACGCGCATAACCAGGTAAAGCGTATCGCTGACCTCTTCCGAGAGGGCTTTAAAACGACGAGCATAGTCAATCGCAGCTTCAGGATCGTGGATCGAGCAAGGTCCACAAACCACCAGCAGACGCGGATCGCGACCGGCAATAATATCGGAGATCGTCTGACGAGAACGGGCGATTTGCGCTTCCTGTTCAGTGGAAAGCGGGAATTCGGCTTTGAGTTGATCGGGCGTAATCAACACCTGTTCATCGGCGATATGTACGTTATTCAGCGCGTCTTTTTGCATGATGGCGATCCTTAGTTTGCTCGTTGCGATAGTCGTTACCCAACCGGGTAGCATCACCATACCATAGAGGGTAAAGTTTTCAAGACGAAATACGTAAATAAAACGTTACAGCACCAATTTAAATAGCCTCATACAGCCATTAATCCGTAAAGATAAAGTTACAATCGCAGTTGTTCTATCACTGGCGCGGTCTGTTAACTTTACAGGGCGGCAGGAAACGCAGCGGCAAGCTATGCTCTGAAGACTCAACTGCATAAGGCTATCGCTTGTGAAACCTCTCTTTCCGCTTTTACTTGCCGTACTGCTTACCGGCTGTCAGGTCGATCCTTATACTCACGCGCCCGCGCGCGGCGCCACAGACTGGTATCAGGCTGGTTTCGAAGACGCAACGGCGGGCGCAAAAGCAAAGAATGACGAAACGCTCGCGGCTAACTTCAATAATAAAAAGGTCGACCGTCAGGCCTATTTACGGGGCTACGCTAGCGGACAAAATAAAATATGCCGGTCCGATTTACTTTACGCCTGGGGCTTAGCCGGGAAGATTTTCCCGGCAGGGTGTGATGACGTTAAAGACGCGCCGCTACTGCGCCAGCAATGGCAGAAAGGCATGGATGAAGGCGCCAGCGCGTCCCGGTTAAATGGATGACGCCCTGCATACAGGGCGTTTTTAAATTAGCCGTTTAAGCTGGCAAGGCGACGCTTCTGGCTCTGCCAGCGCAGCATATCGATAACAAAGAAAAGCAGCAGGCTTACTCCCATTACCGGCAGCGCAAAACCCAGCAGCAGTGCAGCCAGCAACGTTACGCCTCTGCCCGCGCCGCCAAGAGAAAGCCAGGCTTCGCTCAGCGTAGCTGCCGGGTTTACCTGAGCGCCCCTCGGGCGGCGCAGCCACCACAGCCGGTAGCCCATGATAATGGCGAAGCATAACCCCAGGCCGAACGCGATAAGCGCCAGCTGGTTAGGCAAACCAAACAGCACCCCCATGTGAAAGTCGACACCCCAGCGGGTGAGCTTCGCCATAAGCGGAAAATCAGCGAAACGGGCTTTGTCCACTACCGCTAATTGCCCGCCATCGATGGCGACGGCATCAACCTGCGTAGGCCAGCGGCGATCCACTTCCGTTACCGTCCACGCCTGCTGCGCGTCGCGGGGGGGGCGAATTTCCACTTTCGCCGCATCGATCCCGGTCTGGCGGGCGACAGCAAGCACGGCATCAAGCCGCGAGAGATCGATTTGCGGCGTCATCGCCATATGCTCATGATGCATATGATGCTCAGCGTGCGGGTCGGCAGGCGCCGCCTCGCCTGCAATAAGCGCGGTGCTGACCTGCGGCGTCAGCCAGCCCAAAGCGGCGCGTAATTTATCGACATTAGCGCCAGCCCACTGCGACCACGTAAGGCCGGTTGCTGAAAAGAGCAGCAGCCCCGCCATTAGCAGCCAGCCGGACGTGACATGCCAGCCTCGGGCGCGCGCGAAGGCATTCTTTTTTGCCGGACGCAACTGACGCTTCGGACGCGTCAGCCACCAGAGCGCAATACCGCCGAGCGCCGCTACCCACATCCATGAAGCCGCCAGCTCACTGTAGATCCTGCCCATATCGCCCAGTAATAGCGAACGATGCAGATAGTCAATCCACTGGCGCAGCGGCAAAATTCCACTGGTTCCATACACGGTCATATCGCCTTTTACCGCAAGCGTCACCGGATCGATAAAAATCCCCCGGGTTTCTGAGGGACCAAGCGCCGGGTCGGCAAACATGACGCGTGTCGTTTCGCCGGGTTCAGAAGCGGGACGAACAGCATAGAGGCGCAGATTCTCTCCTGCGGCCTTTTGCGCCGCAGCCACCTGTCGTGCCAGAGGCTGCGCTTCGCCCTGCGCATCGCTATACAAAGCGGAAGCGTAAACCGCATTTTCAAGCTGCGGCGTCGCCACATAGAGCGTGCCCGAAAGCGCGGCGATAAAAATAAACGGGCCGACAAACAGGCCAATATAGAAATGAAATCGACGCAGCAGGGTAAGCCAGGCCGCGCGTGCAGATGAGGTTGTCATACTTTTCCTTAAACAGAATAAAGCCTCGCCTTTTGCCGCCAGCGGCGCAAAAAGCGTCTTAAGGGATTAAAGAACAGCAGACAGCCGCGGCGGCGCGCGGGTGTGGGGACGAGACCAGAGGGTAAACAGCCAGAGTGGTTCAACGCTAACGGCACGCCGGACAACGCGCTGGCGCAGCCAGCCAAAGGCCATCACTATTGCAAGAAGAATGAGACCCGGCACATGCGTCAGCAGTACGCAGTATCCACATGCCTCAGCGTGATCGATGTGCGCCGTTTGCGGCGCATTGTTCTCCATGCCATGGGAAGCCATTTCCGGCATGTCATGATGCATCATAGCGGCCATTTCCGGCACGTCATGATGCATCAAGCCCATGTTCTTGCTGGCGGCATTATTTTGCAGGGTAATGGAGATAAGGGGCGCAACAACAATCAGCACCATGGCAATGAGCGCCAGCCATGCTGCCCGAATCGTTGTTGTTGATGAAAAAGAATGCACGCGCCAGCGATCTCCCCTGTAACTGGCCTGTAGTGTAGCGGATTTATAACGTAAAGGTTAAGAGTGAAGAGACGCGCGTAGACAGTCGAGGGCAATAAAAAAGGCCTGGCAGATGCCAGGCCTTTTTAACTGGGATGTCGCGACAGCGAATCTTAGTTAAGACGCTCTTTGATACGAGCAGACTTACCGGTACGCTCACGCAGGTAGTACAGTTTAGCTTTACGAACAGCACCACGACGTTTAACAGCGATGCTGTCAACAACCGGAGAGTGAGTCTGGAAGACACGCTCAACGCCTTCGCCGTTGGAAATCTTACGAACAGTGAATGCAGAGTGCAGACCGCGGTTACGAATAGCGATAACCACGCCCTCGAATGCCTGCAGACGTTTTTTGGAACCTTCAACAACCCATACTTTCACTTCCACGGTATCACCCGGACGGAAGGAAGGTACGTCCTGCTTCATCTGCTCTTGTTCAAGTTGCTTAATAATGTTGCTCATAATTTAATCTCTTATCCTGGGTAAACTGATGTTTTGGGAGGCGGCGATTACGCTTCGCCCTGCCCATCATGTTTATGTTGCTGTTGCTTATGTTCCCGCTGGAACTCCGCCAGCAACCTTGCTTGCTCTTCAGTCAGAGCCAGGTTTTCCAGAAGTTCAGGTCTTCTAAGCCAGGTGCGGCCCAGCGACTGCTTCAGACGCCAGCGACGTATCTCGGCATGGTTGCCCGACAGCAATACCGCCGGTACTTCCATTCCTTCCAACACTTCAGGACGGGTGTAGTGTGGGCAATCCAGCAACCCGTCGGCGAAAGAATCTTCCGTCGCCGATGCTTCATGCCCCAGCACTCCCGGTATAAACCGGGCGACCGAGTCAATCAGCGTCATTGCTGGCAGCTCGCCACCGCTGAGTACGTAATCGCCGATTGACCATTCTTCGTCAATTTCGGTCTGGATCACGCGCTCATCTATCCCTTCGTACCGGCCGCAAACCAGAATTAACTTCTCGTTCGTTGCCAGTTCGCTAACGCCTGCTTGATCAAGCTTGCGTCCCTGAGGTGAAAGATAAATCACCTTCGCGCCTTCGCCTGCCGCGGCTTTCGCTGCATGGATGGCGTCCCGCAAGGGTTGCACCATCATTAGCATCCCCGGTCCGCCGCCGTAAGGACGATCGTCCACGGTACGGTGCCGGTCATGCGTGAAGTCACGAGGACTCCAGCTGTCGATGCTCAGCAGGCCATTTTTTACTGCCCGGCCAGTTACCCCGTAATCGGTAATCGCGCGGAACATCTCAGGAAACAGGCTAATTATGCCAATCCACATAGCGCCGTTTATTACCGTTTATCCGGAGGTTTAAAAACCAGGATCCCAGTCTACTTCGATAGTACGAGTAGCGAGATCGACTTTCTTGATAACCTGCCCATCGAGGAACGGAAGAAGCCGCTCCTTGATACCAAACGCATCTTTCAGGTTTGCCTTGATGACGAGTACGTCATTCGACCCGGTTTCCATCATATCGATGACTTTACCAAGGTCGTAGCCTTCAGTGGTGATAACCTGGCAACCCATCAGGTCTTTCCAGTAGTAATCACCCTCTTCAAGCGCCGGCAACTGCGAGGAATCCACGACAATTTCGCAATTAGTCAGCAGATTCGCGGCATCCCTATCGTCAACGCCTTTCAGCTTGATGATGAGATCCTGATTGTGGTGACGCCAGCTTTCCAGCTCGACATGCTGCCACTGACCCGCCTTCTGGATAAACCAGGGCTGATAGTCAAAAATGCTTTCGGCGTCTTCGGTGGAGGAAAACACTCTGAGCCAACCACGGATACCGTAAGTAGAGCCCATTTTCCCCAGCACTACCGGTTCAACAGGCGCTTTCGCGGTCTCTTGCTTGCTCATCATGACCACCGTGACAGATTAAGCTGCTTTTTTTGCTTCTTTGATCAGCGCGGAAACGCGATCAGAAAGGGTAGCGCCCTGGCCAACCCAATGCTCGATACGATCCAGATTCAGGCGAGTGCCTTCTTCTTTCTCGTTAGCCATCGGGTTGAAGAAACCAACGCGCTCAATGAAGCGGCCGTTGCGTGCATTACGGCTGTCGGTTACGACAACCTGGTAGAACGGACGCTTTTTAGCGCCGTGACGAGCTAAACGAATAGTTACCATAACATCCTCTTTAGTGAATAAAACAACCGGGCCCCATCGAGGAACGGAGCCCGGCGTCATATTAAAAGCCCGAAAATTTTACTCATTTCGGCGTAAAAAGCAATCTAAAGCTCACACGCCATGAGGAAAAGATTAACGTCCCGGGAAACCAGGCGGCATCATGCCTTTCATGCCGCGCATCATTTTCGCCATTCCGCCTTTCTTCATTTTCTTCATCATGCGCTGCATGTCGTCGAATTGTTTGAGCAAGCGGTTAACGTCCTGCACCTGCATGCCGCAGCCAGCGGCGATGCGGCGCTTGCGGGAGCCTTTGATGATATCCGGGTTAGCGCGTTCTTTGAGCGTCATGGAGCTAATAATGGCTTCCATACGCACCAGCACTTTGTCGTCCATCTGCGACTTCACGTTATCCGGAATTTGCCCCATGCCCGGCAGCTTGCCCATCAGGCTCGCCATGCCGCCCATGTTTTTCATCTGCTTGAGCTGTTCCAGGAAGTCGTTTAAATCAAAGCCGTCGCCTTTTTTCAGCTTATTGGCGAGCTTCTCGGCCTGCGCGCGGTCTACTTTGCTCTCGATATCTTCAATAAGCGACAGTACGTCGCCCATGCCGAGAATGCGCGAGGCGATACGGTCCGGGTGGAATGGCTCCAGCGCTTCGGTTTTCTCGCCGACGCCCAGGAACTTAATCGGCTTGCCGGTGATATGACGAATAGACAGCGCCGCACCGCCGCGGGCGTCGCCGTCCACTTTGGTGAGCACCACGCCGGTGAGCGGCAGCGCCTCGTTAAACGCTTTGGCGGTATTCGCCGCATCCTGGCCGGTCATGGCGTCGACGACGAACAGGGTCTCTACCGGCTTAATGGCGGCATGAACCTGCTTGATTTCGTCCATCATCGCTTCGTCAACGTGCAGACGACCGGCGGTATCCACCAGCAGCACGTCGTAGAACTTGAGCTTCGCCTCTTTCAGCGCCGCGTTAACAATGTCTACCGGCTTTTGCGCCACATCGGAGGGGAAGAAATCCACGCCCACCTGCTGCGCCAGGGTTTCCAGCTGTTTGATCGCCGCCGGGCGATAGACGTCAGCGGAAACCACCATCACTTTTTTCTTCTGCTTTTCACGCAGGAATTTGCCGAGCTTGCCGACGCTTGTGGTTTTACCGGCGCCTTGCAGGCCCGCCATCAGCACTACGGCAGGCGGCTGCGCCGCCAGGTTCAGGCTCTGGTTCTCTTCGCCCATCGCCGAAACAAGTTCGCTGCGCACGATTTTGACGAATTCCTGACCAGGCGTCAGGCTCTTGTTGACTTCATGCCCCACCGCCTTCTCTTTTACGCGGTTGATGAAGTCGCGCACCACTGGCAGAGCGACATCCGCCTCCAGCAGCGCCATGCGCACTTCACGCAGGGTCTCTTTGATATTGTCTTCAGTCAGGCGTCCGCGGCCGCTGATATTGCGCAGCGTGCGCGACAAACGGTCAGTTAAATTATCAAACATTCTCTTTTGCCTAAGGGATCGCTTAAGGCCGCCGCAGCGACACTGATTCAGATTGTGGCGGAGTATAACATGAAGCCGCCCTGCATGTGATGCAACGGTTGGAGCGCGCGCCACCTAACGCTATACTGCTTTCCTTTCTTTGTCTTCGAATGACGAACCTCATATGCCTGTTTTTGCATTGCTGGCGCTTGTAGCCTACTCCGTCAGCCTGGCGCTGATTATTCCCGGTCTGCTGCGGAAAAACAGCGCATGGCGTCGGCTCGCCATCCTCTCCGCCGTCATTGCGCTTATCTGCCACGCGCTGGCGCTGGAAGCGCGTATTTTTTCCACTCATGACGGCGGACAAAACTTAAGCTTGCTCAACGTGGGCTCGCTGGTCAGCCTGATGATCTGTACGGTAATGACCATTGTCGCCTCGCGCAACCGCGGCTGGCTGCTGCTGCCGATTGTTTACGCTTTTGCTTTGATAAACCTGGCGTTCGCCACGTTTGTGCCTAATGAATACATCACGCATCTGGAAACCACGCCGGGCATGATGGTGCATATCGGCCTGTCGCTTTTCTCCTACGCCACGCTGATCATCGCCGCGCTCTACGCCTTCCAGCTCGCCTGGATTGATTATCAGCTGAAAAACAAAAGGCTCGCTTTCAGCGCCGAAATGCCGCCGCTGATGACCATCGAGCGCAAAATGTTTCATATCACCCAGGTCGGCGTAGTGTTGCTGACGCTGACCCTCTGCACCGGCCTTTTCTACCTGCATAACCTGTTCAGCGTAGAAAATATCGATAAAGCCGTGCTTTCTATCCTCGCCTGGTTTGTCTATATCATCCTGCTGTGGGGACACTATCATGAAGGGTGGCGCGGCCGCCGGGTAGTGTGGTTCAACGTGGCGGGCGCCGCTCTGTTGACGCTCTCCTATTTTGGCAGCCGCGTGTTGCAGCAATTCGCTGGCTGAAGAGTTAAACCGTTTAAAGGAAGGACTTTTGGAACACATCTCAACCACTACGCTCATCGTCACGCTTATCGTGATGGTAGTGGTCTCCGCTTATTTTTCCGGTTCTGAAACCGGCATGATGACACTAAACCGTTACCGCCTGCGCCACCTGGCTAAACAGGGCAACCGCGCGGCGAAACGGGTCGAGAAACTGCTGCGTAAGCCGGACCGCTTAATCAGCCTTGTCCTCATTGGCAATAACCTGGTGAATATCCTCGCCTCGTCGCTGGCGACCATCGTCGGCATGCGCCTGTATGGCGATGCGGGCGTTGCTATCGCCACCGGCGTGCTGACTTTCGTCGTGCTGATTTTCGCCGAAGTGCTGCCAAAAACCATCGCGGCGCTCTATCCGGAAAAAGTGGCCTTCCCCAGCAGTTTTCTGCTCGCGCCGCTGCAAGTGCTTATGATGCCGCTGGTATGGCTGTTTAACGTCATTACGCGTTTGTTGATGCGCATGGTGGGGATCAAAACCGATAACGTGGTGAGCGCGGCGCTCAGTAAAGAAGAACTGCGCACCATTGTTAACGAGTCGCGCTCGCAAATCTCTCGCCGCAACCAGGATATGCTGCTGTCGGTGCTGGATCTGGAAAAAGTCAGTGTCGACGACATTATGGTGCCGCGCAACGACATCGTCGGCATCGATATCAACGATGACTGGAAGTCGATTGTTCGCCAGCTTACCCACTCGCCCCACGGGCGCATCGTGCTTTATCGCGACTCGCTGGACGACGCCATCGGCATGCTGCGCGTGCGCGAAGCCTGGCGTTTGAGAAACGAGAAAAAAGAATTTTCCAAAGAGATTATTCTGCGCGCCGCCGATGAAATTTATTACGTTCCGGCCGGCACGCCGCTCAGCGTCCAGCTGGTGAAATTTCAGCGCAACAAAAAGAAAGTGGGCCTGGTGGTCGATGAGTATGGCGATATTCAGGGGCTGGTGACGGTTGAAGATATTCTTGAAGAGATTGTCGGCGACTTTACCACCTCAATGTCGCCCACGCTTGCCGAAGAAGTCACGCCGCAAAATGACGGTTCGGTGATTATCGAGGGCAGCGCCAACATTCGCGAAATCAACAAAGCCTTTAACTGGCACCTGCCGGAAGACGAAGCGCGTACCGTCAATGGCATGTTGCTGGAAGCGCTGGAAGAGATCCCGGCCGTTGATACCCGCGTGCGCATCAAAAAGTACGATATCGATATTCTCGACGTACAGGACAATATGATTAAACAGGTGCGCGTCACGCCGGTGAAGCCGCTGCGGGAAAGCGTGGAAGAATAATTCAGCGCGAAAATGCAAAAGGCCAGTCCGCAGACTGGCCTTTTTTCTGTGCGAAGATTACGCCTTCGCCACTGTTACCATCGCGGCGCGAATGGTGCGGCCGTTCAGGGTATAGCCTTTTTGCATAACCGCGGCCACATGATTCGGCGCAACGCCTTCCGCTTCCACCATCGCGATAGCCTGGTGAACGTTCGGGTCCAGCGGCACGTTGGTTTCAGCAACCACTTCAACGCCGAATTTGCGCACCACGTCGAGCATGGATTTCATGGTCAGCTCAATACCTTCGACCATAGCGGCCATATCCGTATTGTTTTTATCCGCCACTTCCAGCGCGCGATCGAGGCTGTCGATAACCGGCAGCAGCTCGTTCACGAACTTCTCAAGCGCGAATTTATGCGCCTTTTCGATATCCTGCTCGGTACGGCGGCGCAGGTTTTCCATTTCAGCTTTTGCGCGCAGTACGTTTTCGCGCTCGCGATTCTGAACTTCTGCTAACTGGGACTGCAAATCAGCAATCTGTTCATCGCGCGGATCCACCTGCTCAGCCGATTCAGCGGATTCCACCGTCTCCACTTCGTCGTGCTGTTCCGTGATGATTTCTTCCGGGGCTTGCCCGTCAGGCGTTTTCTGTTCTTTACTACTCATGAAATTCTCCGCGTTTTTTTGCATTCATCTCGCTAACTTCGCTTATTATGGGGATCAGTTTGCCGGTTTCAAGGGAACACGACAGATTGTCATGCCCTACGTCACTAAGGACCTTCACGATAATGAATACCCCTTTTAAATGCATAGGTATTGTCGGACATCCTCGCCACCCCACCGCGCTCACTACTCATGAGATGCTCTGGCGCTGGCTTTGTGAAAAAGGCTATGACGTTATCGTTGAACAGCAAATCGCGCAGGAACTTAATCTGCACAATGTGAAAACCGGCACGCTGGCGGAAATTGGCCAGCAGGCGGATCTCGCGGTGGTAGTAGGCGGCGACGGCAATATGCTTGGCGCCGCGCGCGTGCTGGCGCGCTACGATATTAAAGTTATCGGCATTAACCGCGGCAACCTCGGTTTTTTAACCGACCTTGACCCGGACAACGCGCAGCAGCAGCTGGCGGATGTGCTTGAAGGCCAATACATCAGCGAAAAACGCTTTTTGCTGGAAGCGCAGGTATGCCAGCAGCACTGCCCGAAGCGAATCAGCACAGCCATAAATGAAGTGGTGCTGCACCCGGGAAAAGTGGCGCATATGATCGAATTTGAAGTTTATATTGATGAAAAATTCGCCTTCTCCCAGCGCTCCGATGGCCTGATTATTTCCACGCCTACCGGTTCGACCGCCTATTCTCTCTCCGCGGGCGGACCTATTCTCACCCCTTCTCTGGACGCCATTACGCTGGTGCCCATGTTTCCACATACGCTCTCTGCGCGCCCGCTGGTCATTAACAGCAGCAGCACCATTCGCCTGCGCTTTTCCCATATGCGCAGCGACTTAGAAATCAGCTGCGATAGCCAGATAGCGTTGCCCATCCAGGAAGGCGAAGATGTCTTTATCCGCCGTTGCGACTATCACCTGAATCTTATACATCCAAAAGATTATAGTTATTTCAACACATTAAGCTCCAAGCTCGGCTGGTCAAAAAAATTATTCTGAAACGAGCCTGCGCCACTTTACTGTATATAAAACCAGTTTATACTGTACGCAAATACAGCTCTGTTATTTTATACAGGAAGGTAGCTATGCTGGCTCAACTTACCATCAGCAATTTCGCCATCGTTCGCGAGCTTGAAATCGATTTTCACGCCGGCATGACGGCGATAACCGGTGAAACCGGCGCAGGTAAATCCATTGCGATTGACGCGCTGGGGCTGTGCCTTGGCGGGCGTGCGGAAGCGGATATGGTGCGTCAGGGCGCCAGCCGCGCCGATTTGTGCGCGCGCTTCTCGCTGAAAGACACCCCTGCCGCGCTACGCTGGCTGGAAGAAAATCAGCTGGAAGATGGTAGTGAGTGTTTGCTTCGCCGCGTGATCAGCAGCGACGGCCGCTCCCGCGGGTTTATCAACGGCACCGCCGTGCCGTTGTCGCAGTTGCGCGAGCTGGGTCAGCTTCTGATTCAAATCCACGGCCAGCATGCGCATCAGCTCCTGCTTAAACCTGAGCACCAGAAAACGCTGCTCGACGGCTATGCCGGCGAGACCACGCTGACCCAGCAAATGGCTGCCGCCTACCGCCAGTGGCATCAGAGCTGCCGCGATCTGGCGCTGCACCAGCAGTTGAGCCAGGAGCGCGCCGCGCGTGCGGAACTGCTGCATTATCAGTTAAAAGAGCTGAACGACTTCAACCCGCAGGCAGGCGAGTTCGAGCAAATCGACGAGGAGTACAAACGTCTTGCCAACAGCGGCCAGCTGCTTTCCACCAGCCAGCAGGCGCTGCATCTGCTTGCCGACGGCGAAGACGCTAACCTGCAAAGCCAGCTTTATAGCGTACGCAACCTGGTTACCGACCTTATCGGCATGGATGACAAACTCTCCGGCGTGCTTGATATGCTGGAAGAAGCGGCTATTCAAATTACAGAGGCAAGCGACGAGTTGCGCCATTATTGCGACCGTCTGGATCTTGACCCGAACCGCCTGTACGAGCTTGAACAGCGCATTTCCCGCCAGATTAACCTGGCGCGCAAGCACCATATTTCGCCGGAAGAACTGCCTGCTTTTCATCAGAAACTGCTGGATGAGCAACAACAGCTCGACGATCAGGCGGATTGCCTGGAAACATTGACGCTGGCGGTGAATAACCATCATCAGCAGGCAATGAAAGTAGCCCGTCAACTGCACGAAAGCCGCGTTGCCTATGCGCGCGAACTGAGTGGACTGATTACAGATAGTATGCACTCACTTTCCATGCCGCACGGCAAACTGACCATCGACGTGGCTTTTGAAGAGAATCATCTGACGGCTGAAGGGGCGGACCGCATCGACTTCCGCGTCTCCACCAACCCGGGCCAGCCGTTGCAGCCGCTGGCGAAAGTCGCCTCGGGTGGCGAGCTTTCCCGTATCGCGCTGGCTATTCAGGTCATTACGGCGCGTAAGATGGAAACCCCGGCGCTGATTTTCGACGAAGTGGACGTGGGTATCAGCGGCCCGACCGCGGCGGTAGTAGGCAAGCTGCTGCGTCAGCTTGGCGAATCGACGCAGGTCATGTGCGTTACCCATCTGCCGCAGGTCGCGGGCTGCGGTCATCATCACTTCTTTGTCAGCAAAGAGACCGACGGCGCCATGACGGAAACCCACATGCAGCCGCTCGACAAGCGCGCGCGCTTGCAGGAGCTGGCCCGCCTGCTTGGCGGCAGCGAAGTAACCCGCAATACGCTCGCTAACGCCAAAGAGTTGCTGGCGGCTTAAACGCGTACTGGCTTTACTACTCTCCCGCGCATACAAACCCGGCATCGCCTGCCGGGTTTCGCTTAAAAAAAGAGCAAGTCGTACCTACATATCGTCGTTGCGACCAATTTATCTCAACTTTTTTTCACCCGCAGGGTCATAGTGAAGCGCCTTAAGGTTTTAAACTGACTGAAGGTTTATTATCATCGGCAAATTATGTATGAGCCGCGTGCTGCTCGGGCCCGAAAAGGAATCTACTCACTATGCGCTGTAAAACGCTGACTGCTGCCGCAGCGGTCCTTCTGATGTTGACCGCAGGCTGTTCCACTCTGGAGCGAGTGGTTTACCGCCCCGATATCAACCAGGGGAATTACCTGACCCCAACCGATGTCTCTAAAGTTCGTATCGGTATGACGCAACAGCAGGTTGCTTATGCTCTGGGCACGCCGATGATGAGCGATCCGTTCGGCAGCAATACCTGGTACTATATTTTCCGCCAGCAACCGGGACATGAGACAGTAACGCAACAGACCCTGACGCTGACATTCAACAGCAACGGCGTATTGACCAATATCGACAACAAGCCGAAGCTGGACGGTCAGCGCTAAGCGCTCCGCAAGAAAAACAAAAAAGGTGCCTCCAGGCACCTTTTCTTTTTTTACACCGCTCTTTTTTTCTGACGCCGCTCTTTTTCGATCGCTCATTTTCGACGCTGCTTTTTTTCTGACGCCGCTCTTTTTCGATCGCTCATTTTCGACGCCGCTTTTTCGACGCTGCTCTTTTCGATACAGCTTTTTTCGACGCCGTTCATTTTCTGACGCCGCTGTTTTTCGACGCTGCTCTTTTTCGACGCCGCTGCTGCGCCTTCATCCCGCGAAGGCCAGTAAATCAGTGCGGTCGAAAGCGGCCAGTTGATGCAGCCTGCAAGCAAGCGCTATTTTTGCGCCGACTTTTCAGCACGCTTGCGCCGCAGCTCTTTCGGGTCGGCAATCAGCGGCCGGTAAATCTCCACCCGGTCGCCGTCATTAAGCACGTCCGTCAGCTTCGCCGGGCGGCTGTAAATCCCCACCTTGTTCTTTTTGAGATCGATATCATCGCGCAGTTCCAGCAGGCCGGAGGCATAAATCGCCTGCTCTATCGTCGCCCCTTCTTCCAGCGTCAGCTTACGCAGATACTGTTTTTCCGGCAGCGCATAAACCACTTCGATGTGGATCTCAGCCGACACGGTAAACCTCTTTGGCGCGGTTAGTGAATGCCTGAACCATATTTGAGGCGAGTTCTTTGAAGACCCGTCCAAAGGCCAGCTCGATGAGTTTGTTAGTGAACTCGAAGTCGAGATGAAACTCCACCTGGCACGCGCTCTCGGTCAACTCGGTGAACTTCCAGCCACCCATGAGTTTCTTGAATGGCCCGTCCACCAGCTGCATCAGAATGCTCTGGTTGTTGGTCAGCGTGTTGCGGGTGGTGAACGTTTTGCTGATGCCCGCTTTAGAGACATCCACCGCCGCCGTCATCTGGCCGGGAGTGGCTTCCAGCACGCGGCTTCCTACGCAACCGGGAAGAAACTCCGGGTAGGATTTCACGTCGTTCACTAACTGATACATCTGCGCAGCGCTGTAAGGCACCAGAGCAGTACGACTGATTTGTGGCATAGCGATTCCCATAAGTCATACAACCTACAAATAATAACATTTCTCACCGGTTAAACAAAAACTCGCCGTCAGGCATGCTAAGATAGCCGTTTGTTGCCCCACCGGATGGGGTGCCTTTTTTTACCGAATTACCTATACTGAGCAGCACTATGACGAAGAAAAAAGCACACAAACCCGGCTCAGCCACCATTGCGCTTAATAAGCGCGCCCGCCATGAATATTTCATCGAAGACGAATACGAAGCGGGTCTCGCCCTTCAGGGGTGGGAAGTCAAATCCCTGCGCGCTGGCAAAGCGAACATCGGCGACAGCTATGTCATTATGCGAGATGGCGAAGCGTATCTGTTTGGCGCTAACTTCACGCCGCTTACCGTCGCCTCCTCCCACGTGGTTTGCGACCCAACCCGTACCCGTAAGCTGCTGCTGAACCAGCGCGAACTGGATACGCTGTATGGTCAAATCAATCGCGAGGGCTATACCATCGTCGCGCTGTCGCTGTACTGGAAGAACGCCTGGTGCAAGGTGAAGATCGGCGTGGCGAAAGGTAAGAAGCAGCACGATAAACGTTCAGATCTGAAAGATCGCGAATGGCAGCTCGATAAAGCGCGCATCATGAAAAACGCAGGACGATAAACCTGCGCTACGGGAAGAAAAAAACCGGCGAGAGCCGGTTTTTTCATGGACAGCCCAAGCATTACCGCTCCCTCAGCGCCTCTTTCACTTTGTTCAGCGGCTTGATCAGGTAATCCAGCACCGTTTTCTGCCCGGTTTTGATATCCACGTCCGCCACCATGCCGGGAAGAATCGGGAACGCTTTGCCGTTGCGGTTATGTAGCTCCGCGCTTTTGGTGCGAACGTAAACGCGGTAGTAAAACTGGTCGCGCTTCACTTCGTCCTGAATGGTATCCGGCGAGACCATCTCCACGGTGCCGTCCAGCGTGCCGTAGATAGAGGAGTCGTAAGCCGACACTTTGACCGTCGCAGGCAAGCCTGGCCGGATATAGGCGATATCGCGCGGGTTGATACGCGTTTCAATGAGCAGCTTGTCCTCCAGCGGCACTATCTCCATCAGCTTGCCGCCGGGCTGCAATACGCCGCCCACGGTAGTGACCTGAATATCCTTCACCACCCCGCGCACCGGCGAGTAAATGGTCGCTCGCGTCACCTGGTCTTCTTTACCCGCCAGTACCTGTAACTGCGCGTCAAGATCGGCATTGGTTTTCACCTGCTCCTCCCGGGCGCGGACGGCGAATTCGTTGCGGGCGTCGTCCATTTTGCCTTTCAGTTCCGCCGCCTGGCGTTGCAGACGAATCACTTCCACCTGGCTTGCAGCGCCTTTCGCCACCAGCGGCTGGGTCATGCGTAACTCGTCCATCACCAGGCCATAGGTTTTGTTGAGGTTAGCCAGCGTTTCGTTGAGATTGCGCCGGCGCGACTCGTAAAGCTGCCGCTCTCGCGCCACCAGCTCCGGCTCTTTCATAGACTCGGCGCTGAACTTCAGCGGTTCGCCGGTCAGCTCCGAGCGCAACCGTTCGCTGGAGGCGCGCAGCGCCCGCACCCGCGCCGCCGCCTCGCCGAAGTTAGACTGAAAGCGCGTCGGGTCAAGGCGCGCCAGCATCTGCCCGCGATCGACAATGTCGCCCTCATGCACCAGCAGCGCATTGACAATGCCGCCGTCCAGGCTCTCAATAACCTGCGCGCGGCTTGAAGGCGTCACTTTACCGGTTCCCACCGTCACTTCATCGAGTGTCGCAAACCACGCCCAGACGAAGAACAGGACAATCCCCAGCAGCGTCAGCCAGATAACGGAAGAGTAAAAGCGCCCCTGGCGGGCCAGCTCTTCCTGAATGGTCAGTTGACTCATTGTTCCCCCTTACGCCACCGAGGCCACGTTGCTGTTGCGTTTCGCCTGGTTGAGAATGGTATCGCGCGGGCCGTCAGCCACCACTTTGCCGTTCTCTACCACCACAATGCGGTCCACCAGCGAAAGCAGCGCCGGACGGTGCGTCACCAGCACCAGCGTGCGCCCGGTTAGCCACTGATGAAGCTGACGAATAACATACGTTTCCAGCTGTTCGTCCATTGAGGCGGTGGGTTCGTCCAGCAGCACAATCTGCGGGTTACGCACAATCAGCCGGCTCAACAGCACCATCTGCCGCTGGCCGCCGGAAAGCCCGCGCCCGCCTTCGTTAATCAGCCGGTCGAGGCTCGCCGCGTCTTTCTGCACCATTGAAAGCGCGCCGCTGATGCGCAGCGCCTGCAACAGCTCGCTTTCCGTGGCATTCGGGTGGCCGAGCATCAGGTTCTGGCGCAGCGTGCCGAAGAAAAGCCGCGAATCCTGCGATAAAAAGCCCACCTGGCGACGTACATCGGCAGGATCGATATGCGCCAGATCAACGCCATCAATAATCACTTTGCCTTTGCTCGCCTGCGCCTGCCCCGAAAGCAGCTTCAGCAGGGTTGATTTCCCGGCGCCGACTTTGCCGAGGATCGCCACACGCTCGCCGGGTTTGATCTCAAGGTTCGGGATCCAGAGCGCCTGATCGCCCTTCTCCACGTCGTAGCTGTACTGCACATCCTGAAACTGGTAGTGCCCCGCCAGCACCGGACAATGCGCCATCTTGTTTTGCGCATCGCGATCGAGCGGCTTTTTCAGCAGTTCATTAAGCCCTTCCATCGCCGTTTTCGCATGCTGCCAGCGTGAAAACACCATAGTGAGCTGCATCAGCGGCGCCAGCGTGCGCGATGAAAGCAGGCTACAGGCCACCAGCGTACCGGTGGTTATCTGGCCGTCCAGCACCAGATAACTGCCGAAGACCAGCATGCCCGCGTAAGTTATCTGCTGTACGGTGGAAGCCCAGCCGCTAAGGCGAGCGCCCCAGACGCGCTGTTTCATGCCGATAGTCGCGCCCACGCCGTGGGTATGCTCCCACTGGCGCTGGAAGTACGGCTCCGCCTGTAACGCTTTAATATCTTCAACCCCTTCGATGGACTCCACCAGCACCGCGTTGCGAATTGCGCTTTCACGCATCCCCTCTTTCGCGAGCTTCGCCATGGGCCACTGCACCAGAATGCCGGGAATAACGATAAGCGGGATAGCGATAAGCGGGATAGCCACCAGCGGCCCGCCCACCAGCGCCATAATGCCGAGGAACAGCAGCACGAAAGGAATGTCCATCGCCGCGCCGACGGTGGTAGAGGTGAGCAGCTCGCGCACCTGATCAATTTCGCGAAGCTGCGAGATAAACGATCCGGTGGATTTCGGCCGCGCGTCGTTTTTGATAGCCAGCGCCCGGGCGAAAAAAAGCGACGAAACGTTAAGATCGATATGCTTGCCCATGATGTCCGACACATGGGTGCGGGCGAGACGAATAAAAAACTCCAGCAGCGCCGCCAGCAGCACGCCGAAAAAGAGCACCCACAGGGTGGGAAAAGATTGCGCCGGAATAACCCGGTCATACACCTGCATGGAAAAGAGAATGCCCGCCAGCGCCAGCACGTTGCCGATAACCGACGCGAGAGAAATCTCCGCGAGCTTGCGCCCGGCATGGCGGAAATGGCGCCAGAACCAGTGCGGCTCCCAGGGACGGGCGAAATCATCAATGCGGGAGTCGCGCCCGCGGGCGGCGATGCCGAGCAGCACGATTTCCGGCTTAATGCGCGTTAACAGCGTCTCCAGCGGCTCTTCGCGCACCAGGTCGCCCCCTTCGCTCAGCCAGTAACTGGCGAGGCCGTCGGCGTCGATATCTTCAATCAGCATCAGCCCGCCCTCTTCGAGCTGAACGATAACGGGCAGCGTCTGGCTGTTCCAGCGCATTTTATCAAGCTCGGTGAGCTTCACCTGTAGGCCCATCAGGCCCGCCAGCCGGTCAAGGCGCGAAGCCAGCGGCAGGTTTTCAAACCAGCGCATCTGCTGGCGCGCCGCCGGGGCATCGGCGGGAAGGCCGAAACGGCCCGCCGCGCGCGCCATGGCGCGGGTCCAGCTTTCAGTATCCGGGGTCTGGGACATCTAAAACTCCTTTTGTAGCCGCCGCTTAAAGCGACGGCAGGGTATCGCCGGTCATTCGGGTGCGTTCAATGCCGAGCATATCGAGCAGGTTGTCCACGGCGCCCGCATAGCGTACCGCCGCATCCCACGCGTCATAGCGCGCGGTGATCGCCGAGGTGTCGGCCTGAAAGACATCCTGTTCAATGCTCAGCAGATCGTTAAGGCTGCGTTTGCTTAAGCGGTACTCGTCGCGATAAACGCCCCGCGCCCGCCCGGCGCTGCTAAGCTGCAACTCGCCCGCCCGCTGTCGCTGCTGCGCGCCGGTCAGGTCCGCCCAGGCGGTAGCGGCGCGCTGGTTAATATCCAGCTTGCTTGCTTCCACATCGGCGCGGGCGCTGGCGCGATCGCCTTCGGCGGCGTCGACGCGGGCGCTGACCGCCCCCCCCTGGTAAATGGGCGCATCCAGCACCAGTTGCACTTCGTCATCCCAGTAATCGCCGTTGTCGTTCTGATAACGGGTGCGGCCCGCCTGTACGGAAACGGTGGGCCAGTGCTGCGCCTGGGCCTGGCGAATACGCTGTTCGGCGGCGAGCTGTTTCGCCTGGGCGGCGCGCACCGCGTTGTTTTGCTCGTAAGGAAGGGATTTCAGAGAAATTTTCTGGCGCATCAAATCTTCCGGCAGATCCGGCAGATTGTCGGAGACCACGCCGGTCAACACGCTCAGCGCCGCCTGGGCGGAGCGGGTCTGGGCGCGGTATTGCTCAAGGCTGGCGTTCATGCCGGCGATGCGGGTCTGCGCCTGTAAAACATCCGACTGGGTACTTAAACCAGCTTCAGCGCGCAGGTTCGCCATATCCAGTACGCTGTTAAGGGAATCGAGATTGCGCTGCGCCGCCTGCGCCAGCGCCTGATAACGTTTGACCTGTAAGTAGGCCTGAAGGGTTTGCATGCCTACCTGGTTTAAGGTGTCGTAAAGACCGTATCGGTAAGCTTCCGTCAGGTTTTCCTGCTCATCGATGCTGCCGCCGGTTTTACCAAAATCGTAGATAAGCTGTTTGAGGTTAACGCCGCCCGCCGCGTTGCTGTTCAGCGAGCCGGCCGAGTCGGTGCGATGGCTGCGGCCTACGTTGCCTTGCAAAGAGATTTGCGGAAACCAGGCGCTTTCAGCCTCTTCGAGGTTGGCTTTGCCAACGCGGATTTGCGCCGCCGCCTGGGCGATTTTCGGATTGCGGGCGAAGGCGCGTAGTATCGCCTCCTTTATAGAAAGCTGCGCCTGGAGTTGTTCACTCGGCGCCGTCTGCCACTGAAACGTCTCCTCTCCATAGACGTTCAGGTTCACTCCCATCAGGGCTGCCGCAAGACACACGGAAAGCCCAAGCCGCCTGTGGCGTGCTTCGCTTTGCTTCATGATTCCACCTTAGTTATGCCCGTCCGGGCGTCGTGGTGATATTGTTAAAATAAACAGGAAAGGCCTCTTCCCTGAGGCCCCGTCGCATTACACGTGGTTAACGTGGATCCCTTGCTGAATAAGCACGTCGCCCAGGGTGTTAGCCTGCGAGCTGTTGTGGTAAACGTCGAACTGCACGCCGTCCATTTCCCGCTGCCCGCTAATTTCCCAGACATCCCCGGCGCCGTTAATCAGGTTCACCTGATCGCCCGCGCCCCCTTTCACCACCAGATCGTCTTCCGGCTTGTCGGTTACCGTCAGCGCCTGGTTCACATCCAGGGTCAGGCCGTTGGTGCCCGATTTACCAAGGTCGACAATCTCAATGTGTTGCAGTTTGCCCGCCAGCTCCGTCAGATTGAGCAGCAGGTTGACGCCATCCAGCACCAGGGTATCGGTGCCCGCGCCGCCGTCTATCTGGGTAAAGCCCAGCGAGGCGAGGTGGATGGTGTCGTTGCCTGCGCTACCCTGCACCGTATCGCCGCTCAACGACGTGCCGTCTGCGAGATCAATGCTGACGCCGCCGATGGTGTAAGCGCCGTCCACAGTGGAAGCTGCCGCCGCGCTGCTGTCTGTCGCCGCCGCCGCGCTGCTCTGCGTGTCATCGCGAACCTCGCTGGCGAGCAGGGTCTGCGCGCCAGTCTGCTGCTCATCTCCGGCGAGCGCGCTGTTATGCTCTTCGCTTGCGCTAAGCAGCGAGAAGGTTGCCGCTTCCGATTCCGCAGAGAGCGTCGTGAAGCCCGCAGGCGGTGTAGTGGAGATGATCTGCCCGCCAAGCCCGACGTTCAGGTAGCCGATATTGCCTGCCGCGTCCGCGGCGTAAATATTCAGCACGCTGGAAAGCGACAGAATTTGCAGAATATTCAGCCCAAGCCCGAGGTTGGCGCTCCAGTTACCGTTAGCGTCAGTAATGGCAGTGGTGCTGACCGTGCCATTGAGCAACGACAGGTGAACCACGGAACCGGCGCCAAGGTTGCTGGAGCCGCCGCGCAGCGTCAGACCGGACGTCAGCAGCGTGAGTGGGTTCAGCGTCGCAAGCGGGTTGAAGGTCAGCGTCGGCGTAGTGAGTTTTACCGTTACGTCGGCGCTGGAGGTGTTGGTGTTGCCCACCTTGTCCGTCACCGTCACGCCCACTTTCAGCGCGCCGTTGGTTAACCCCTGGAGCACGGAGCTTGCCACCGGCAGCGACCAGGTGCCGTCGGGGTTTACCGCCGCGTTATAGTTATTGCCGCCGAGATTTACCACCACCGAGGCGCCATCCGCCGCGCCGCTGATTTTCCCGCTCAGGACCTGGCCCGATGCCGCTTCGCTCACGTTCAGGTATTTGTCGTTACCAAACAGCGAAGTCAGCGAAATCGACGGCAGCGAGTGGGTAATTACATTCAGCAGCCCGCTGGTGCTGGTGCTGTTGCCCGCCGGGTTAACCACAGAGGCGTTAACCGCCAGGGTGCCGTCCAGCAGCCCGCCGAGATCCGTTTTCGGTACGGTGACCTGCCAGTTGCCGTCGCTACCCACCGTTGTGGTGTAGTTCTTGCCGCCCAGCGTGACGTTTACCAGCGAGCCGACGGCGTTAGTACTGGTGCCGGTGATCACCTGCGCATTCAGCAGATCGGCAACGTTCAGCCCGTTGTCGCCAAAAATGGAGTTAATGGCGATGGAAGGCAGCGCGCCGATGCTTACGTTCAGCCCGCCTGTCGCCGTTGCCGGGTTGCCTGCTTTATCCACCGCAGTGACCGAGACGTTCAACAGACCATCTGTCAGCCCCTGTAGCAGGTTAGTCGCTACCGGCACGCGCCAGGTGCCGTCCGCCGCCACGGTGGTGGTGAGGTTTAGCGGCCCGAGCGCCACGTTGATTTGCGTTCCCGCCGCCAGGTTGGTGGCGGTGCCGCTCAGCACCTGCGGGTTCAGCAGGTCTGAAAGGCTTAGCGTGTTGTCGCCAAAGAGCGGATTAAGCGCCAACTGCGGCAGGTTCTGAATAAGCGCATTCACCACCTGGGTGCCGCTGCTCGCCACGTTGCCGACCGCATCAACCGCCTGCGCCGTAACAGTCACCGTGCCGTTCGCCAGCCCCTGCAACAGGGAAGCTGGCGCGGCGACCGACCAGACGCCGTTGACCACCGGCGCCAGTAGCTCGGTTCCGTTGACCAGCACGCGCACGGTGCCGCTGGCGAGGTTCGTTGTGCCGCTGATAACCTGCCCCGCTGCCGCTTCCGCCGCGTTCAGGAAGCCATCCGCGCCGCCCAGCAGCGAGGTGATAGCCACCGTCGGCAGCGTGCCGATGCCGACGTTCACCACCGGCCCCGGCGCGGTCGTGCTGTTACCTTCCGGCGTGGTGATGGTGATAAGGCTGGTGAGGCTGCCGTCGGTCAGGTTCGCCAGTTGTGAAGGCGAAACCTGAATGGAGAAGAGTCCATTTGCACCCACCGTGCCGTTGAAGGTCTGGTTGCCTAGCTGCACCGAAACCAGCGACCCCGCCGCCGCCTGGCCGACGGAACCGCTAATGGTCTGGCTGACCAGCGCGTCCGCCGCGTTAAGCAGGTTGTCGGTAAAGAGCGCGACCGTGTTCAGCACCGGTTGCAGCAGGCTCAGCGTCAGGTTGGCGCCCGCCGTGGCGCCGTTGCCGTACTGGTCGGCGGCGGTAACGCTTACCGCCACGTTGCCGCTACCCAGCGCCTGAAGCGCGCTCTGCACCGCCGCCGGGAGGTTAGCCGACCAGCTACCATCCGGCCCCACCACCACGTTAATGGCCTGGGTGTTGCCAATCTGCACGGTGAGGTTCTGGCCGTTAAGCCCGGTCGCCGTACCGCTAATCACGCCGTTCACCAGCTCCGGCACGCTAAGAATGCCGTTGCCGAACAGCGGCGCCAGGCTAATGGTCGGCGCCACGTTCGCAAGGGTAAAGCTGGCGCCCGTGTTCAGCACATTGCCCGCCGTATCCGTTACCTGCACCTGCAAGCCCGTACTGCCCGAAGGCAGCGCGCTTAACAGCGCATTTGGCAGCGTGGTCGTCCAGGTGCCGGTCGCCGCGTCCACAACAGCATTCAGCGTCTGGCCCGCCACGTTAACCACTACCGAGGTAACATCCGCCGCATTGCTGAGGGTGCCGCTCACTACCTGGCCTGCGCCGCCGGCAAGATCGTTGAGGTTGATGATGTTATCAAGGCCAACCAGCACGTTGCCCACTATCGGCAGGTCCGAGAGCGCCAGGTTAAAGTCGATAAGCTCGTTGGTTGTATTGCCGAAAGCATCCGTCACGCCGACGTTAAGTTGCAGCGTCTGGTCAATCAGCCCCTGCCACAGGCTCGGCGGCAGGTCGATAGTGAAAGAACCGTCGCCCGCCAGCACCGGCGCCAGCGGAATATTCACATCCGTGCCGATAACAGAAGCCGTCACCGTCGCGCCGCGGTAGTCGCCGCTTACCCGCCCCGTCAGCACCTGAGTCACCAGCGATTCCGCTACGTTCAGAATACCGTCGCCGCCGAACAGGTCGTCCACCAGCACGCCCAGCCCCTGGTTAAGCGCCACGTTAAGCGCTACCCGGTTGGTGGAGGTGTTGCCGTTCGCGTCGGTCGAGGAGATTTGAATCACCTGCGCGCCGTCGGTCAAGGTGGCGAGATCCAGCTGCGGGAAGGTGTAGGTCCAGTTGCCGTTTTGATCCACGGTCGCGGTAGAAGAGAGCGGCCCGAGGCCAATCGTCACCGTCTGGCCCGGCTCGCCGGTGCCCTGCAACAGCAGGCCGCCTGCGGCGTTCACCGTATTGAGCACTGCCGGAACGCTAAGCGCATCGACGGTCAGCAGCGGCGCGTCCACATCCACCGTTAACGGACGTTCTACCGTAGCCGGGTTGCCTGCGGCGTCGGTTACGGTCGCGGTAACCACATAGTTGCCGCTTGTCAGCCCATCGACCGCGCTCTGCGGCACTGTCGTGCTCCAGGTGCCATCCGGGTTAACCGTGGTGTAGTAGTTAACGCCGTTCAGATTGACGGTCACCGGACGGCCCGCTTCGGCGGCATTCACCTGGCCTGAGATAACCAGCGGCGCGCCGGTTTCGCTGGTGCTGAGCACGTCGTCGCCCGCCAGCACGTTAATGCCAAGGCCCTGCGGCGCGACGGTGTCTACCGCCAGCGTGCTGGTGGCGGTAAACGGATCGCCGCCAGGCGCCGGGTTTACCACGCTTGCGGTAAGGGTGTAATCGCCCTGCGCCGGGAACGCGCTGCTCGCCACTGGCACAGTCCAGGTACCATCCGCGTTGATGGTCACGGTGCCGATAGCTTGTCCGTTAAGAGACAGCGTCAGGGTCTGGCCGGCAAGATCGGTAGTACGCCCCGTGATGGTCACGACGCCGCCGCTCAGTTCCGCGGCGTTAAGCACCCCGTCGCTGGTTACCGGATCGATATTTACGCTGAATGCCGGCGGCGTGAGATCGTACGTCACCGTCAGCGTTGGGCTGGTGGCCGTGTTTCCTGCGACATCGGTAACTGTCGCCGTCAGCGTGCCATCGGCAGGGTTAAGCGCGGCGAGTTGCGCAGGCGTCAGGGCAAGCGCCCAGGTTCCGCCCGGCTGCACCGTCGTGGTAAACACCTGCCCGGAGAGCGTCACCGTCACCGTCTGGCCCACCTGCACGTTGGTGGTGGTGCCGGTAATGGTCTGCCCCTGCTGGCTTTCCACCCAGTCAAGCTGGCCGTCGCCGAACGGCGTGGCAACGGTAATGGTCGGCGTTTCGAAAGCCACGGTGACAGGCGTAATGCCCACGCCGGTGTTGCCCGCGCCATCGGTAATATTAACGGTGATGTTCTGCGGGCCGCTGGCGATGCCGTTCAGCGCGCCCGGCGCGAGCGTCACGCTCCAGGTGCTGCTCGCCACATCGACAACCGCCGGGAACTCCCTGCCGCCAATGGTGACGGTAATTTGCGTCCCTTCGGTATTCACCGGCGTGGTGTAAACGCCGCTAAAGGTCAGGGCGCCGTCAGCTTCGGCAACAGTAAGGTAGCCATCGGCAAGCGCAGAGTTTGTGGCGGGATCCAGCGTCGCGGTCGGCGGCGTAAAGGCCACCAGGAACGACGGTGCCGGGTCAAGCGTGGTGCTGTTGCCGTATTGATCCTGCGCCGTCACGCTCACCGGCACCTGCGTGCCGCTGGCGAGATTTTGCAGCGAACCGGCAGGCAGCGCCACAGACCAGCTTCCGTCGTTTTCAACGCTGGCGACATAGGCGATGCCATTAATGTTCAGCGTGACCGTTACATACTGGTTTGGCCCCGTTACGCCCGTGGAGCCGCTAATGGTGGTATCGCTTGCCGCTTCAGCAAGGTTGAGAATATTGTCGCCGCCAAACAGCGGGTCTACGGTCGGCGTCGGCAGCGTGGTTTCTACCGCGAAGGTGACCGGATCGGACGTATCGATGTTGCCTGCCGCATCCTGCGCCGTCACGGTAATGGCTGGCGTGGTGCCTGAAGGCAGCGACGCCAGCACTTCAGTAGGGATAGTGACTGTCCAGTCGCCGTTTGCCGCCGTCTGCGCCGTTCCCGTCCAGGTAAATGCGTTCACCGTGAGCGTCACGGTAACGGTCTGCCCTTCGCCTGTCGCGCCGGTATTGCCGGTAATGACCTGGCCCGCAGGCGCGTTAGCTTCTGCGTTCGTCAGCACCTGGTCGCCAAACAGCGGGTTGACGGTCACATCCGGCACGTTGTTGATAACCGCCGTGACGGTTTCCGCCAGGCTATTCGCATTGCCTGCGGCATCGGTCACCACAATGTTCACTGGGATCTCGCCATCCGGCAGCGCGGCAAGCTGCCCCGCCGGGATAGTGACGCTCCAGGTGCCGTCGCCGTTAGAGGTTGCTGTAATCGGCGTGCCGTTGTTAAGGGTTGCCGTCACCGTCAGCGGACGATTCGGATCCGTTACGCCGGTGTTAATGGTGAAGGTATAGTCGCCCGTGGTTTCCGCAACGGTCAGCACGTCGTCGCCAAACAGCGGCGCGGTCAGCGCAGGGGTTGGCAAAGGCGTAACGAAGCTTGTGAAGGTCTCCGGCTCGCTGGTGGCGGTGTTGCCTGCGCGGTCAGCTACCGTAACGGTCAGCGAATGCGTCCCGTCGGCAAGCGCGGCCAGCACCTCTGGCGTTAAGGCCACAGACCAGGCGCCGGTGTTATCCACCGTGCCGACAATCGGCGCGCCGCCGTCAATCGAGACCGACACCGTCTGGCCCGGCCCGGCAAGGCCGGTGGAGCCGTTCAGCGTCTGGCCTGCGCCCGCTTCGGCGGCATTGAGGAAGTCATCAGCAAAGATCGTCGCAGGCAGCGTAGCCGCAGGCGTTGCCAGCACCAGCTCAAGCGTCACGCTGTTAGTGGCCGGGTTAGCGTAGGCGTCAGCCGCGCTAACCGTCGCGGTGAACTGCCCGCTACCAAGCGCCGAGAGCAGCGCGCTGCCGCCAGCGCCCACTTCCACGCTCCAGACATTTTCCGCCGTGACCGAGCCTGTGTAAGTCTGCCCGCCAATGGTCAGGGTAACCGGGGTTCCCACCGCAAGCCCGGTTGAGGTGCCGGTAATGAGAATGACGTCTGAGGCTTCAGGCCCGTTGATGACGTTATCGACAGAGACAGGGTTGAAAGCCAGCGTCGGCAGAACGTCGTTACCGACATCGACCGTAATCGGCGAGGTGCTGACGTTGCCCTGGGTGTCCGTGGCCTGCACGGTAAGCACCACATCGTCGCCGGAGAGCGCCTGCAACTGCGCCGCCGGAATGGCCAGCGTCCACTCGCCCTGCTCGTTAGCAACAACCGCAGTGGTGATCGGCTGGCCGTTCACCAGCACGATTACGCTGGCGCCCGGCGCCGTTGTGCCGCTCAGCACCTGATCCACCGCCGACTCGCCCACGTTCAGCAAGCCGTCGTCAAAGACGCTGCCCGGATTGATGGCAATCGCCGGACCGGTGAAGTCAGCCAACACATCCTGGGTTCCTGTCGCCGGGTTCTGTGCGGCGTCAGTCGCGTTGACGGTAACGGTGTAAGTGGTGCCGTCGACAAGCGCCGCCAGCGCAGCGGACGGCACAACCACGCTCCACAAGCCGTTGGCGTCTGTCGTGGTGTTGTAGGTGACGTTGTTGAAGGTGACGGTTACCGGCGTTCCTGCCGCCAGGTTTTGCGACGTGCCGCTCAGGGTGAGATCCGCGCCGCGCTCAGCGGCGTTAATAACGTCATCCTGCGCCACGATATCCACCGTCAGCTGCGGCAGGGATCCTGGCTGCGCCACGATGTTCACTGGACGATCGACGGTGATCGGGTTGCCAGCGGCGTCGGTCACCGTCACGCTTACCGGTAATGAACCGTCGGCGATGCCTGCGGTGGCTGCCGCCGGAATTTCCACGCTCCAGGCGCCGCCCGCCTGCACTTCCCCTTCATAGGTCTGGCCGTTAATCGTTACGCGAACGGTCTGCCCCTGTTCTACACGCTCGGTCGTCCCGGTGATGGTAAAGGTCACGCCCACTTCGGCGGCGTTAAGATAATCATCGCCCGTGATGGGGTCGATTTGCAGCGCCGGCGCATTCAACGGCGAAGCGTCCAGCGCAAAGCTGACGGTATCGCTCGTGCTGTTGCCTGCGGCGTCGGTGACGGTGGCGGTTACCGCTACCGGGCCATCCACAGCGCCGCTCAGCGCGCCTGCCGGCAGCGTAACGCTCCAGGTGCCGTCGCTCAGCACCAGCGCGGTATAAGCCTGGCCGTTAACCTGCACCACGACCTGCTGCGGATTCGCCGGATCGTAAGTTGCCGTACCGGTGATTTGCAGCGGCTGCGTCACCTCAATGCCATTGACGATATTGTCAGCCGTTACATCGTTGATGGTCAGGGCTGGCGCAGTTTTATCCACCAGCAGCGAGCTTTGCAGCACGTTCTGGTTGCCTGCGCCGTCGGTGGCGGTGATGGTAAGCGCCAGCGTGCCGTCGCTCAAAGCCTGAAGAACGGCAGGGGTCAGCGCCAGCGACCAATTGCCGCTCGCGTCTACCGTCGCCGGGTATTCTGTTTGCCCGATAAGCACGACGACCGTCTGGCCTGCCCCCGTTACGCCGGTAGAGCCGTTAAGCGTACCGCCTGCGGCCGCTTCGGCTGCGCTCAGTATGCCATCGGCAAACGGCGTATTGAGCGTCACCACCGGCAAAGCGCTGGTGATAAGCGTGAAATCATGCGTGGTGGAAAGCGGGTTGCCTGCGGCATCTACTGTCGATACGGCAAACGTGACGGTGCCGTCGCTGATAAGCGCGGCGTCCGCCTGCGGCACAATAACGCTCCAGCCGCCATCAGCCTGCACGGTAGCGGTGTACTGTTTGCCGTTTAAGGTAACGATAAGCTGGCTGTCTGCCGCCACGTTGTAAGTCGTGCCGCTAATCGTCAGGCCATTGGCAATTTCGCCAAGCCCGACGCTGTCGTCGCCGGTCAGCGGCGCGACCACGACAGAGCTGAGGTCGGTGTTAACGGTGAAATCACGGTTTTGCGACGCCGGGTTGCCCGCCGCGTCGGTGACCGTCGCCGTAAGCGTATAACTTCCCGAGTTGAGGCCCGCCAGATCGGCAGGCGGCACGGTGACAGACCAGTTGCCGCTGGCGTCGACCAGCGCCGTCCAGCTGGCTGCTCCCAGCGTTATCGTAACCTGCTGGCCCACCTGCACGTTAAGCGAGGTGCCGCTAAGGGTAATGCCCGCCGCGCGCTCAGCCGCGTCGATAATGTTATTGGTGGTGACAGGATCGATATTCAGCAGCGGGGTTTGCGTGGCATCCGCCGCTACGTTAATGGTGCGTGTAGTGGTGCTGCTGTTGCCTGCGGCATCGGTCGCGGTCACGTTAAAGACCGCCTGGCCGTTTGGCAGCCCCTGCCATACTTCCGGCGGCACGGTAACTGACCATTCGCCGCCTGCGCCCGTTACCGTGCCGTTTAACGTAACGCCGTTTATGGTTACAACGATAGCCGAACCTGTCTCTGCCCCAGCGGCGACGCCGGTCAGCGTTTGCGCCACGCCAGCTTCGGCAATGTTCAGATAATCATCGCCCGTAAACGGATTAACGGTGATCTGCGGCGGCGTGATATCCACCGTAAACTGGGTATTCAGGGTGTCGGTATTCCCTGCTGCATCGGCAACGACAACCTGCACCGGCACGGGCGACTGGGCTTCGGTCAGGCTGCTCAGCGCGCCGGAAGGCACCGTCACGCTCCAGTTGCCCTGGCTGTCCACGGTGCCCTGATAAACCTGGCCGCCAAGCGTAACGTTTACCGTCTGCCCGGCGCCCGGGTTGCCAGTGCTGCCGCTAATGATTTGGTCGGTTGTGGTTTCGCCAGCGCTCAGCACGCCGTCATCAAAGAGAGGGTTCGAGGTTGCGGCGGGCAGATTGTTAATCAACACATTCAGCGTGTGGAGATCGGTTACCGTGCCGTCCGGCAGCTGCGCTGTGGCCTCCACGGTATACGTTCCGTCTGTGGTAATAGCCAGCAGGGCCGCGGAAGGAATTTCCGTTTGCCAGTTGCCGTTAGCGTCAACCGTCGCGTTATAGGTCGCGCCGTTGAACGTCACGACAACCGCCGTGCCGACCGGCAGCCCGGCGCTGGTGCCCTGGATAAGCAGCGGCGAACCCGCCTCGGTGCGGTTAAGGTAGTCATCGGCAGAGATAATGCTGATAGCCACCGCGTCGGTGGTGGTGTCTACGGTAACAGGGTAAGCGATGGTCGCAGACTGATTGAAGGTGTCGGTTACGCTCACCTGCAATGTGTTCGCACCTTCACTCAACGCCTGCAATACGCTAACCGGCACTTCCACACTCCAGTTACCGCTGCTGTCCACCGTCACGCTCTGCGACCAGTTGCCGAAAGAGACGCTGACCGTGCTGCCCGGCGCGGCGTCGGTTACGCTGCCGGTAAGGGTTTGCGCGGTTTTGATTTCGGCGGCATCCAGGATGTTATCGTCGGTGAACGGATTAACGTTCACCACAGGCTGAGTGGATTTTACGCTGATGATCTGCGTGGTTTCGGTAACGTTGCCTGCCGCGTCGGTAACGCTTGCCACCAGCGGATAATCGCCGGAGGTGAGGCTGACCAGCGCTTCTGCCGGCAGGTCAATCTGCCAGCGGCCATCGTCGCCGACCACGGCGGTATAGGTTTGGTTATTAAGGGTTACCGTGACCGTCTGGCCCGGTTCAGTGCTCACGCCGCTCAGCGTTTGCGTGGTCGTCAGCTCCTGCGCGTCGAGCTTGCCGTCGCTGGTCAGCGGCAGCACGCTCAGCAGCGGCGGCGTGGTGTCGAGCGTCGCGGTGGTTTCGGTGCTGCCGATGTTGCCTGCCCCGTCTGTCACCACCACCGTAACCGGAATATCGCCCTGCGGCAGCGTCTGGAGCTGCCCGGCAGGCACGGTGATCGACCAGTTGCCTTCGTTATCAACCGGCGCCGTATAGTTCTGGCCGCCCACCTGCACGGCCACCGTCTGGCCGCTGCCGGTCACGCCGGTATTGCCGCTGATTATCTGATCCTGCTGGATTTCGCCTGCGCTCAGCAGCCCGTCGCCAAAGGGCGTATCGACTACCGGTTGCGGCAGATGGTTAATCGCGACATTCAGCGTGCGTACATCCTGGGCGCTTTGATCGTTAAGCACCACGGTCGCCGTGATTTCACGCGGGCCGTCCTGCAACAGCGCCAGATCTTCCGGCGGAATGATGGCGCTCCAGTTGCCTGCGTTATCCACCACTGCGTTATAGATTTTGCCGTTGAGGCCCACCTGCACAACGACGCCCGGGCCGCTGACGGTAGTAATGCCGCGCACTTCCAGCGGCTGGGTGGATTCCGCCGCGTTCAGGTTGTCATCCGTTGAAAGAATGGCAATGGCGATGCCCGTCTGGGCGCGGTCGATGGTGATGCTGGAGGTGATATCTACAGTGGTGTTATCCGGTAGCAGCGCAGTGGCGGTCAGCGTGACCGTGCCGTCCTGCAACGCCTGGAAGTCCGCCGCAGGAATAACGGCGCTCCAGCTGCCGTCGCCCAGCACGCGTGCGTAGTAAACCCGCGCGCCCAGCGTCAGGGTAATCAACGAATCTGCCGGAATGTTCTGCGTATCGCCGGTCACGATTTGCGAAAGCTGGAGTTCGGCGTTGTTCAGCGCGTTGTCGCCGCCAAGCGGATCGATGGTCACTACCGGTACGGTGAAGTTAACCGAGAAGGATTGCTCCGCCGTGGTGGTGTTGCCCGCCGCATCGGTAAGGCTGACGCCCACCGTATAGGTCTGGCCTTCCGTCAGCCCCTGCAATGCTGTCGACGGGATAGTGGTTTGCCAGCTGCCATCGGCGTTGACCACGGCGGTATAGGTTTGACCGTTCAGCGTCAGCGTAACGGTCTGGCCTGCCTCTTCAGCAGAGGTGAAACCGCGCACCAGTTTATCGCTGGCGGCCTGGATCTCATCCAGCACGCCTGCTGGCGTGAAATCGGTAAGTTCGAGCGTGGGCGCTGTGGCGTCGACGGTGAGGTCAATGGTCTGCGTGGTCGGCAGGCCGTTCGCGTCGACCAGCGTGACGGTGATAGGGTTGCTGCCGTCAGCCAGCGCCTGCAATGCCGCTGCGGGCAGCGTCGCGCTCCAGGTGCCGTCGCTGTTAACAATCGCGGTGTAGGTTATGCCGCCAAGGGTGATGGTTACCGTCGCGCCAGCGTTATCGGCTTCCGTACGCCCGGAGATGACAATATCCTGCGCACGCTCCTGCGCGTTGATGAGATTATCGCCCGTGACAGGATCAACAATCAGCGTGGATGGCAATGGCGGATCGTCCGTCGGCAACGGGTTTTCGCCGCCGTCGCCTCCCCCGCCGTTTCCGTTATCACCGCCGCCGTTGTCACCGCCGCCGTTATCGCCGCCGCCGTTATCTCCGTCGCCGTCACCGTCGCCGTCACCGTCGCCGTTTCCATTGTCGCCGCCGCCGTTGTTGTTATCGTTGTCGCCTCCGCCGCCATTACCGCCGCTGCCGCCTGCGGCAATGGCAATACCTGCGATACCCGCCACCGCCGCGAGGCCGCCCAACGCAGCTGCCGTGGAGACGCCTTCTGCGCCAATCAGCGCTTCAGTAGAGGTTTCTGCGAAAGTGGGAACGATAGCCTCGGCTGTCGCCGGGCCCGCTTCAGTTGCGAAAGGAAAGAGAGCATGGTGCACGCCCTGCTCATCCTGGAAGATAAGTTCACTGTGCAAACCTTCCGCATCCAGGCGGAAAAAGTTCTGGTAGCGAACCGTAGTGCCATCCCGCATATGGACAATCAGGTCATTGCCCTGACGCTCATAAGAATTAACAGATTCCGGTGAAGCGTTAATTCTCACCACACTGGTCTGGGTTAAATTTACAATTCGATCAGCATTCTGGGAATATCGAATAACCGTATCCCCTGTTTTCTGGTTGAGTATATCTACGGTTCCGGGAAGGCTATTTTGCACGGCCATTTGGTATTTCCTCTCGCTATAAAAACAATACTGCGCGCGACTACGACGTAAAAAAATTACGTCAGCAAACATGCAGCACACCTTAAGGAGCACTACACATTACGGTTCATTCCTGGCGGGAGATGATATAACTAAATGTTTGTTTTTATTAAAAATTAAAGCAGATCAAGCGTAACGGTAAAAAAGTTACATATAGAAATGTATAATCAACGTTTCTCTTTTAAGCAACTTCACACCACGATTTTTTCGAATAAAGAGTGATGATTCGCATGCTGAATCGTCGTTGCGCTTACTTATTTCAGGGAGGCTTAATAATTTATACAGGGTTAATTAATTGGGTTTTGAATTATCATTCCCTGACTAAAACTGGCCAAAGCAAAGAAACGTAAAAATATATCCGTTAATAATCCAGTAATAATTAATACCAGTTATTTCAGGGTTATTATCAGCTTAACTATTTTGACTCGCTTCGCTTGTTTTTAAGAATATTCCTTATGCAAAAGATTATTTTTTATATTGTTGCGCTCAGGCCGTGCAGAAGCGATTTTCGCTCATGCTAAAGACGTAGCGATATGGACTGGCATGGCGCGCCCTGTTTCTGCTATACTTTGCAGTACACTTCTGGGGCTGATTCTGGATTCGACGGGATTCGCGAAACCCAAGGTGCATGCCGAGGTGCGGTAGGCCTCGTAAAAAAACCGCAAAAACATAGTCGCAAACGACGAAAACTACGCTTTAGCAGCTTAATAACCTGCTCAGAGCCCTCTCTCCCTAGCCTCCGCTCTTAGGACGGGGATCAAGAGAGGTCAAACCCAAAAGAGATCGCGTGGATGTCCTGCCTGGGGCTGAAGCGTTAAAACTAATCAGGCTAGTCTGGTAGTGGCGTGTCTGTCCGCAGCTGCCAGGCGAATGTAAAGACCAGACTAAGCATGTAGTACCGAGGATGTAGGAATTTCGGACGCGGGTTCAACTCCCGCCAGCTCCACCAATTTTTGATATATTGAAGTTCAGTGAAGTCTATCAAGCCCGCATGGAACCAGCCTTGCGGGCTTTTTTACGTCTATAGTAGTCTACCGAGAATTGCTAGAATCTACTCGTTATGGCACCCTTTTTGGGACCCAACACAAAGGGTCCAAAACATGAGGGTCCCAAACATGGCAAAAATCGCTAAGAAGCTCACTGACACTGAAATCAAAAGCACCAAACCTGCCGAGAAAGAGGTTAACCTTTTTGACGGCGATGGTTTGCTCCTGCGAATCGCCCCCTTAGCGAAGGGAGGAAAGAAAAATTGGTATTTCAGATATGCAGTGCCTGTGACCAAAAAGCGAACTAAGGTGAGCTTAGGAACCTATCCTCACCTTACACTTGCGAAGGCACGAGCTTTACGTGATGAGTACTTGTCGTTGCTTTCAAATGGTATAGACCCACAAGTTCATAACACCCACAAAGCCAATGCCCTTAAGGATGCAACGGAACATACATTTCAAGCAGTAGCCAAGAAGTGGCTTGATGAGAAAGTCAAAACGTCAGGCATCTCCCAGGATCATGCTAACGACATCTGGCGAAGCCTAGAGAGAAATATCTTTCCAACGTTGGGTGATACCCCCATTAAGGAGATTCGCCCTAAAATGCTTAAACAGCATTTAGACCCCATAGAAAAACGAGGTGTCCTTGAAACACTTCGCCGCATCATATCCCGCCTGAATGAAATTTTCCGCTATGCAGCAACAGAAGAACTCATAGAATTCAATCCGGCTGACAACCTGGGGCAACGGTTCAGCAAGCCAAAAAAACAGAATATGCCAGCATTACCCCCTTCCGAACTCCCCCGCTTCCTGGTTGCTCTAAACAATGCTTCTATCCGTTTAGAAACAAGGCTACTGATTGAGTGGCAACTTCTCACATGGGTTCGCCCTGGTGAAGCTGTTCGCACAAGATGGTCAGATATTGATATAGAAACCGGCATGTGGAACATCCCGGCGGAGTTTATGAAAATGAAGAAGCCTCACAAAGTCCCACTGAGCAAAGAAGCTTTGCGAGTCTTGGATTCAATGAAAGCCATCAGCGGGCATAGAGAGTGGGTTTTTCCCAGTATCAAAGCTCCACTCAATCACATGCATGAACAAACAGCTAATGCGGCTATAATCCGTATGGGCTTCGGAGGTGAGCTTGTAGCTCATGGTATGCGATCAATCGCTAGAACGGCTGCTGAGGAGTGTGGCAAGTTTAGAACTGATGTCTTAGAAGCCGCCCTTGCCCATTCGAAAAAAGATGAAATAATTGCAGCCTACAATCGTGCAGAGTATCTCACAGAACGTGTGGTTCTCATGCAATGGTGGAGTGACTATGTTTCGTCTCAAAAATACAAAGTTATTGCCGCATAACTCTTCCATGATGGGTTAACTATCTTGATTTATTTGAAGAATTAAGGATCACACCATTAACCTATGTGGACTAAGCATAGCCATTTACAAATGGGTACCTTGAGGCCACATAACGAAAGCTGTCGGTCATATCAGCTAAATAATTCACATCTCTTCTCGATTATCATACACCTCGAAGATCTACCAAATTCGCTCTAATCAATGATAAAACAGTTGAATTCGGTTAAAATTTGATCAATTTTATCCTCTACATTGTATTGAATCATCCATGAGGTTTTGTGCATGGCTAGCGGAAATGAAAAAAATCATAGAGTTAGGGTCGCACAGTACTTGAGAATGTCTACCGACCATCAGCAATATTCTTTACATAATCAGTCCGAATATATAAAAGATTATGCTGAAAAGAACAATATGGAAATCGCTTATACCTACGATGATGCAGGTAAGAGCGGAGTCAGTATCGTAGGCAGGCATTCATTGCAGCAGTTACTTAGCGATGTAGAACAAAAGAAAATAGATATACAGGCTGTATTATTTTATGATGTGAGCCGTTTTGGTCGTTTTCAAAATAGTGATGAAGCTGCATATTATTCCTTTCTATTTGAAAGAAATGGTGTAAATCTTATATATTGTTCCGAACCTATACCCACTAAAGATTTCCCTTTAGAGTCCTCTGTTATACTGAATATAAAAAGATCAAGTGCTGCATATCACAGCAGGAATTTATCTGAAAAGGTATTTATAGGGCAAGTAAATTTAATAAAGCTTGGTTATCATCAAGGCGGTATGGCTGGTTATGGGCTGAGACGTCTTTTAGTAGACGAAAATGGCATAGCTAAAGAAATATTGAATTTCCGCAAAAGAAAGAGTATTCAAACAGATAGGGTAATATTAATTCCGGGACCAAAAAATGAAATAAAAATTGTAAATAGAATCTATGATCTCTTTATAGATAGTAACGTCCCAGAATTCATTATTGCTGAGAGATTAAATGAACAGAGCATACCTGCAGAAAATGGAACATCATGGACTCGTGCAAAAATACATCAAATTTTGACAAATGAAAAATATATTGGAAACAACATATATAACAAAACCTCATCTAAACTAAAAAGTAGGCTTGTAAAAAACCCCAAACATGAATGGATTAGATGTGACAAGGCATATAAACCTATTATTTCAAAGAAAAAATATAATAAAGCTCAAGAAATAATTCAGCTCCGATCCATTCATTTGACTAATGAAGATCTATTAGAAAAGCTAAAAGAAAAATTAGAATCTAATGGAAAACTATCAGGCTTTATCATTGATGAAGATGATACAGGCCCTTCATCTTCTGTTTATAGAACCCGATTTGGTGGTCTTTTAAGAGCATATACTTTGATTGGTTATAAGCCAGAACATGATTACAGCTATCTCCAAATAAATGAAGCACTAAGATCATTTTACTCAGAAATAATTGAGGATTTTAAGGGCGAAATATTAAAAAGTAACTGTCATATAGACGAGTATAAATATTCCCCAATGCTTTACATCAATGATGAGTTTTTAATTTCCGTCCTTGTTACTAAATGCATACATATGAAATCAGGTAAACTTAGATGGAAAGTCCGGTTTGATAACTCACAGAAAGCAGACATAACAATTGTTATACGAATGAATTCACAAAACATTTCACCTCTTGATTTTTATATCATACCAAAGTTTGAAAACGAATATAGTAAAATGTGTATGATGGAAACAAACAACATTCGGTTAGATCTCTATAGATTTGATAATCTTGATAAATTTCTACAAATTATTACTCGCATGAAAGTGAGGGAACTATATGCTGCCTGAAAAAAATGAATTCCCAATAATTCAAATTGAGATTGCAAAAATAAAATTTCTTAACCCACGAACAAGAAATAAGGTAGTGCATGAAGAAATAAAGGAAAGCATAAAAAAAAGAGGATTAAGCAAGCCTATAAGCGTAAGAGCTATTGATGAAGACGATTTCAAATATGCTTTAATTTGTGGTCAAGGGAGAATAGAGGCTCTTGTTGCATTAGGTGAAACTATTATTCCAGCAATTATAAGAGATGTATCAGAAGAAGATGCTTACGTTATGAGTTTAGTTGAAAACATTGCAAGGAGAAGACCACGTTCTAATGAGTTATTACAGGTGATTAAAGACATGAAAATCAGAGGACTTTCCGACTCCGAAATAAGTGAGATTACTGGATATTCATCGAACTGGGTGAGCAGTATTAATATGCTTCTTGATAAGGGAGAGCATAAACTTCTCTCAGCAGTCGAACGGGGTAATTTGCCTCTGTATCTCGCAGTGCAATTTGCAAGATGTGAAACTGAGGAAGCACAAGATATTCTTACCGAAGCATATGATAAAAAATTAATAAAAAGTCGGGACATTATAAAGATAAAATACATTCTAAATCAAAGAACAGTTGGGAATAAAGGTGCAAAAGCAGCCGGATTTTATTATCACAAACCATCAAAAAGGATGACTGCAGAGGAGTTGATTGAGCTTTATGAAAATAGTATCGCTGAACATAAATCTGTTTATAACAACTCGAAATTTATAAAAACCAATCTACTAATAGTAAATGAGATTTTTAACATCATAATGATGAATAAAAGCTTTCAAAATATACTTGAACAAGAGAATCTTTCAGAACTACCATCTCAGATATTAAACCCAGTAAACAAAGAGGTATCAAAATGATTCAGATACGTTTTGGCGAAAATTTTATTTACCTGGAAACTAATAAGTTAATTCCATCTAAGGAATTATTAGAAAACGTAAAGCGAAGCCATAAATATCATCAAATAGTTACCTCTATCGAAAGCTTGGGTATTATTGAACCAATAATAGTATTCTATGACAAAGATAAAGATGTCACTAAGATACTTGATGGCCATTTAAGGGTTGAGGCTTTAAAAGACTTAGGTATAGAAAAAGCTCCATGTATACTTTCGAGCATAGATGATGCTTTCACTCCTAACAAACAAGTGAATCATATAAATGTAGTTGAAGAACATAGAATGATAATTAAGTCTCTGGCAAAAGTATCAATTGAAAAACTTAGTGCTGCTTTGGGCATATCTGTTGATGCCATAAAAGATAAAGCTAATGTGATGAACGGCATAGATCCAAGTGTAATTGCGAAACTTTCTGATAAACCTATACCTAAGGCTACATTTGACGTTTTGAGGAAAATGAAGCCAATTCGTCAAATTGAAGCAGTCGGTACAATGATTAATTTTGATAATTATAGTAAAAAATTTGCAATGAGCATCTTGGATGCAACACCGTCATCGATGATAGTAAATAAAGGGAAAAACACTCCCTATAAAAAGGACATAAAAAAAACCATACTTCGTCTGGAACAAGAAATGGCAACAACTTCGGAAGAAACAAAAAAACTTCAAACCGAGTATGGTTCAGATATGTTGAAATTCGTTATAATCCAGTCATATATTAATAAATTACTTGGCAACTCTAAAGTTCTTCATTGGTTCTTAGAAAACGAGGTTGATTATCTTAATGAGTTAAAAAGAATTTCTAGAATAAATTCTTTGGATGATAAGACTCTTACTGAAAACAGCCAGTCATAGTCATGGTTTTATATAGCCTAAATAAACCAAGAAGTATACTTACACAACGACCTTCACGCCGAAGAAGCTGTCAGATACGCCAGCAACCAAAGCATTACGTTTAAGAGTCAGTCATTGATGCGAAGGGATAACTGCGTATCAGCAGCCGGATATTGAGTCGAATAAAGGCTGGTAGAGAGGGACAGTTCTGTGTCACCGGGAGATTAGTCAGAAACATCAGCGGCAGAACAGATGAACCAGCAATTAGTAGTGTACAGAAAACTCTCCAGTATTTAATTATTCAACTTAACACTAAAAAAAATCACATAGTTAATATCATAATTTTTCTTTGGTCTACTTATGCGAGAGATATTGTGGCTTTAACCTGGTATTAGGAGTCGTTTCAGATAAAAGATGTTCTTCGATTCGACTTGGTAATAGCAATAAGTAATCGTGAATATTGAAGGACGAAAGGCTACTTCAAAACAAAGTAACCTTTCCAATATTCCCATATATGGGACAAGTGGCACATTAACTGCACATAGTGCAGGATACCTATGACATAAAACTTTTTATTTATGGCATACATTAAAAATAACTTTTATTTTACGAATGTCAATAGGTTCTTGTTTAATACTTTTAAAATAATTAATTGATTTTTTATTATAGCTTCGCTTGTACAAGCGAAGATCCTATTGTTCTTGAATGAATAATGCCAATTATAAAAGAAGCAAGGGCTAACCCTGCGAAGCCGCTGCGCTTGCTTCTCCGGATTGCCCTTGCTTTTCTTCCCTTCGGTCAGAAAAGAAAAGCAGGCCCCGGTGCCTCATGCCTGTAATGCTGTTCATTCTGCTGATACGTTAATACTGTGCACGTTCCTCTGCAGACTATATGGGATCAGCATCTAAGCTGATCCCACATTATTACATATTTCAAACCACCGTCTGAGACGCATGCCAAATCATAATCGATTCGAATACCAAACAGCTATCGATTCAGACGTTATTTTTCAATTATCACTCTCTTATCTTTATGTCAGAAAGTTATCTCTCATATTAATATGCAATAGAATTTCATCATTCGCATTTAAAATAATTAAAAATAAATTTGAAAAACAAAAATTCATTGATTATTGTTATTTGACATTATAACAAAGGAGATAAAACATGAACCAGAAATCACAAAATAAAAACACGCTGAACCTCTTCAAAATAAAATCGCCCGCAGAACTCAAAAAACTATTAAAGGTAGGGGTGGATATAAATATGCTCAGTTCATCGAACCAGAATGCATTGTTTCATTGCAAATACCCTGAGCTTATGAAAGCAATGATTAGTGCCGGAATAAACATTAACCATACTGACACGTTCAACAGGAATGCACTTTTTTATGCACCCTGCCCAGAAACTATGAAGGTACTGACTGAGAACGGGATTGATATCAGCCATACAGACACGCTGGGCAGAAATGCGCTCTTTTACACCAATGACGCTGAATCTGCCCGGTTACTGGTAAAACATGGAATCAACATAAACCATACTGAACTTGAAGATAAAAATGCGCTTTTCTTTGCAACCAACGAAAGCTCAGCCAGAGAACTCATCGACAGTGGTATTGATATTAACCACACTGACAGCTATGGAAGAAATGCCCTTTTCTACGTCTGTGAGGCTGACGTTAAGCGTCTGCTGATTAAGAAAGGTATCAATGTTAACCAAAGGGATATATATGGTCATAATTCCATTAACATTATCGGCATAGATGCTGACTTACTGGATGTTTATTTCGCTGCGGGCCTTGATCCTGACATACAGGATCGAAATGGGAACAGCTTAATTTTTCACCCTTATAAAAAACCAATTACAGACATTTTAATCAAAAATGGCTGTGATATAAATCAAGTTAATAACAATGGGGAAACCGTCTTTGAATACATACAGACCATGATATTCAGCAACTCTCAACTTGATCAGTGTCTCAGCGTGCTTACGCCTTTCATTAACCTTATTAAATCCAGACCATTAACTTTTAATCGCCTTACTTTTGGCTGCCTTGAGCTTATTAAAATATTGCAAAGTCAGAATATTGATTACAAAATTAATGAGCGGTGCGTAGTAAAATACCCCAACAAAGACATTAAAAAATTCATTACTGAAGCACAAAAAGTCATTGATTTCCGCCATGTCAATCTATGTTCATGGTATGACACCCCGCTTGTCAGTTTAAAAAACAAGGAAATTATTAAATGGTTTATAAGAAACAATATTAAGGTAAACATTAATGATATTGAAGAACAGGACATACGTACTGAAATCCTTGCCTACCTTGCACAGAGGGAAAATAAAGAACTCAAAACCGTTATTAATCCGAATATAAAACATGCTGCCAGTAAAAAAAGACTGTGATAATTACTTTCTCATAAACAGGTTTGATCCACTCGCGCTACTTACACAACGATATTACCTGTCCGGCAATCAGTAGGAGCGCTGTACAGCGTGATAAAGTTGTCAGCGTCCCACTACACGACTACCTCATAATAAAGGTTGTGTGAATGACAAGCCTTGAGCGCTGACAGAAATAAGCAATACTGTAGTTGATTGGGTTAAAGACAAACGTCCGCTCGGACTAAATGAACTTTAGTTATGATTTAACAAGCCACTTGAGTCATGAGGAGCATGTCACTGCTCGCCAAGTGCTTCAACTGAAGCACGAGGATGAACATCTAATGAGGTGGAAGGCCCAATTTCTCTGTTGAAATAGAAAACTGGTTGAACTCATCTTCCTGGTCATCTTTGGTTATCGGGTAACCAGGCAAGCCCGCCTGGCGTACATACACCATGCGGGATTTATATATATTACCTCAGATTAACGTGTGCCAATGAAGTTGCAGATATTCAGCATCGTACTAAGCAAGATAGTTCGTTTTTTGTAATAGAATAGGAAGCAGTAAATGCCGGTATAAATACCGACTGACCTGCGAACAACGTCATTTCATCACCGCTCGTATCACGTAACGTTGTGATGCCGCTGAGTACAAGCAGAATTTGTGCGCTGTCGACTTCAACATGTTTTTGCTGGCAATTTCCAATAACTGAAAAACAAAAATCATCTACCGGTACAGAATAATGCTGTTCAATTCCGGTATCATTTGACGACAGTCTCAGTTCCTGTTCCTGTGTTTCCCTAAAGACTGTACATTTCACCAGTTCAGGAAGATTAATTTTCTTAGGTGTTAACCCCGCACGTAGTACATTATCGGAGCAGGCCATCACTTCGACAGCAGTTCCATGCACGTATGCATGTAACGTTCCGGCACGTAAAAACATGGCTTCGCCTGGCTCAAGCGTAATGCAGTGTAGGAACAGGGGAGCGAGAATGCCGATATCACCAGGGTAGTCACGCATCAGACGAGTGATAAAACTCTGCAAATGCGTAAAACCGCCGCTGTCGAGGCTCACCTGTAACTGTTTCAGGACGCTATCTTTTTCAAGCTGAGCAAGCTGCATCAGGCTTACAAAGAAGTGTTTAAATCCTTCGCCTGTCAGGTTTCCACGGAATTCAGCCAGTGCAGGCATCAGTTCAGGCGCATTAAGACGAAGAAAATGATTCACGGTTTCCTGAAAAGGGCGAAAACCATTCATTGCCATAAAAGGCGTGATGGCATAAACCAGCTCAGGTTTGTGATTCGCATCGTTATAATCTTCTCCGGTCCGATTCCCTTGCTGTGCATATCCTTCTTCCGCCAGACGTTTATCAGGATGAACCTGAATGGAAAGCGCTGTTTCTGCTGAAAGTATTTTCAGTAAAAACGGTAGCTGGCCAAATTTCTCCACCGTTCGGGCACCCAAAACAGTCCCAGGAGATTGTGCAATCGCTTCAAGCAGCGAAACAGAATCTGACCCGGTTTCTATTTCTGAACACCCTGCCGGATGCGCGCCCATCCACATCTCAGCCTGCGGTTGTTCATCAGGATTAGGTACCCCAAACAACGTGTTTAGAGCCGTCCGACTACCCCAGGCATAATTTTTAATGCCGTTTCTCAGACGATAAAAAGAAGGTTTCATTTAACGCCCCTTCCAAATGTACCGGGGGTAAATCCGTTGCTTGCAGCCAGTTCAGCAAACCAGATGGCATTGCGTTTTATTTGCCGTTCTCCGGTTTCCAAATCCAGGCGCCAGAACCCGTATCGACGTTTAAAGCTATTTATCCATGACCAGTTATCGATAAACGTCCACTGATGTACACCAAAACAATTTGCACCGTCGCTAATGGCGTGATGGAGTTGTTCAAGGTGTTCTTCCATCAACTCGATGCGGAACATATCATCAATAACGCCATCGTCCTGAACCGGGCCTTCCGACTGCACATCCATGGCGATGCCTATTTCAGCCAGATACCACTTAATATTGCCGTAATTATCGCGAATGTTGCTGGCAATATCATAAATCGCCTGTGGATAGATTTCGTTATTATCGCGATAAGGATTGAAGCGACCCTCAGGGTCAATATAGTTCTCGAAATAATATTCTGGCGTAAAGTAATCGAGCTCATACGGACATTCCCGTGCTTTAACCCGTCGCGGAACGTAATAATTAACGCCGAGGAAATCAACCTGCGAATCGGTAATCAAGTCTACATCTGCTTTTTTTATTTCAGGCAGACAATCGTGCATAGCCAGAATTTCACACAACTCCTTTGGGAACTCATGCTTAACCAGCGGATCAAGGAAACTGCGATTAAAAAGCAGATCAGCGTACCACGCAGCTTTTTTATCCTCCTCGCTGTCATTTCGGGTATACGAGGGTGTCAGGTTCAGGACGACGCCAATTTCCCCCGGCAGTTCCAGTTCACGATACACCTGCACCGCTTTCGCGTGGGCCAGCATAATATTGAACGCAACCTGTGCCGCAAGCTTACCGTCTTTTTTGCACGGGTAATGGAAGTCATAGAGATAACCGCCTTCAACCGGCACAATCGGCTCATTAAAGGTTATCCAGTATTTCACTTTATGGCCAAACAGTTCAAACGCTGTTCGAGCAAAGCGGGAGAAGAGTTCTGTTACGTATGACGACTCAAAACCCCCGTACTGTTTTTGTAACGCCTCCGGCATATCGAAATGATAAAGATTAATCATCGGCTCGATACCGTTGGCGATCATCTCATCGAAGTAGCTATGATAAAACTGGACTGCCTCTGCGTTCGGTGCACCCGTTTCAAAATCATCAATCAACCGCGACCACTGAATGGAGGTACGAAACGAGTTGAACCCTGTTTGCTTCATCCGTTTCACGTCATCTTTGAATTTACTGTAGGTCTCGCAAACGCTCTGCGGACCAATTTGCTGATAGAACCGCTCCGGCTGCTCAGCAAACCAGCTGTCCCAGATGGAACGGTGTGCCTTACATGCTGCTCCTTCCGTTTGCGGTCCAGATGCCGCAGCCCCCCAGAAAAACCCTTCGGGAAATTGATACCGGGTCATAACGCCTCCTTTGAGAAAAAAAGGGCTGCACCCAAAGGGCGCAGCCAAAACAACTACTCTGCAGTCACTTCAATGGATTTAATAAACATATAGCCCCAGTCACCGGACAACTTCCCGAACGTGATGGTGTTCTCCCCAGCGTTGAGAACGACCGGCACAATCATGTCTTGTCCTTTCTCATCGGTTTGCGGGAATTCAATGCCAATCGGCGTGCCTTTGTTCACCATGAATGAGTTTTTCTTACCGCCCCATTTGGCGTTGAACTTCACATGCAGGGCAAATTTCCCGGCCCACGGTGCATTCACTTGCCAGCTCACACTGTCGCCTTCATTCGCGAATGGGCCAAGGAAACCGTCATCACCGATAGCAAGCTGATTTTCATTGCTTTTCACGATGTTCAGTTTTCCCTGTTTTACATCCATCGCCCCGCCGCCAAAGTTGCAGTAATCCGCAGGGATTTTGCCCGCCGCTTCTTTAACAGAAACGTTCAGCTTTTTACTGCTTTCCAGCAATCCATCATCGGCGGTAAAGGTCAGTACATAATCTCCAGGTGCCGAGAACCAGGCACGAGTATCGTCTTTGCCCGCGTCGCAGAAATGAACGTTCTTGTTTCCCCCGTTACTCCAGCCAGTTTTCACCTGCCGGTCCGGCAGATTGTCATCCGTCCAGGCTCCGTGAAGCTGTACACCTTTATCCACTGTGGTGGTCAGCGCCTCACTCAGTGTGATTTGCGGTGCGAGATTTTTCTGCGAATGCTTAATGCTAATGACGTTTGACGGAGAAGAGTCTCCACTTTCGTTCTTCGCGATCACGCGGTAGTAATAGGTTTTGCCGAGTTGCAGACTGCGGTAGTCGTCGCGGAAGAGATCCATTTTGGCCGGATCCCATTCATTCACCCCGTCAGAAATGTCGTGGCCGACAACGGCCCACGGTCCTTTCGCACTGGATGCCCGCTCAATATCGTAAGTACGGCCTACCGGCGCCCCCATCCAGTTGATGGCAAACGGAGAATCAGATGCCCGCAGCTTCGGGGCTTCCGGCACAGGCAGTGCAGGCGCTTTTTCAAGGCCCGCCATTTGCGCAGACGCATTACGTACCAGACCCACAACTTCCATTTCCTGATTTGCTTTCCCTTCGACAGGGAAGCCCGGCAGGTGATAGCTGTAATGACCGGTATACTCTTTGTGCCAGTAGAATCCGCCGTCATGACGATGGCCGCGGAAGCCCCAGATAAAACCGCCTGCCGCCTTCGCACCGTTCACCTCGGTATGCACGATGGACTGCATAATGCTGCTAAGATCTTTATGGTCCAGCAGGCCAAACTCACCGACCAGATACACTTTTTTACCGCCAATCGCTTCCAGATCTTTACGCACCTGTTCGGGATGGTTGTTGTCAGCATTGGTGTAATAGTGGTTGCTGATGATATCGACGTTCGGATCGCTCAACGAGAAGTCGTTAATCTTCTTGTACGTCCCGTCAACAATAAGCTGATGCGGTGCCCATTTGCGGATCCATGCCGCCGTTTCTGTCAGAAATGCCGCGTTGGTATCTTCCAGTTCGTTACCGGTTTCCCAAGCCATAATGGCTTTTTCATCATAGTAATGACGCCCGGTTACGGAGTTGGTGCGTGTAATAACCTGACGAATCACATCCTGGTAAGCTTTGTAGGTTTTACTGTCGGTACGATAAAAATCTTCCGGCTTTTCACCATAAAATGCGGCGAGCTGTTCACGGCCCCCCCACCACCACCAGTGGTCAATAAATGGCAGGATCAAGCGCAGTCCCTGCTTGTCTGCTTCGGCAATCATGTTGTCGTAGACTTTCATCGCCGTTTCATTCAGCCGTGGCATACCGTCTGGCGTGGCGGGTGCAAGAATATGCGTTGCACGGGCGCAGTCAGCATCATTCTCCTGCTGAACGGAAAGTACATATACGCGCTGGGCTTTCGCACCAGTTTTCACCATCGCCTTGATCCAGTTCTCCTGCTCTTCAGCGGTTGGCCATTTAAAATATTGCCCCCAACCGCGAGGATCGGCTTTACAGGTTCCGCGCGCGTCATCTTCAATTCGGTGCAATTCTGGCGCGTGGATCCCGGCAAAGCGGAAAACCTGATCGCCATCTTTTAGTTGAGCGCCGTCGCGGGTAATAAAATGTTCAAAATGGGATTGCTCCGCCGCCATTGCTCCAGCGCTGCCCAGCGCCGACAGCAGAGAAATCAGAAGAATTTTTTTCATCGGGATATGCATTGTTCTTCTCCTTAGAACCAGACTTCAGCCTGTACACCAAAATTGAGAGTGTCGGTTTCACCACTACGGGAATAGCCACCCGCACTGATTGTGCCGGTGCCCCAGTCGTAGCTACCATCGAGTGCATCAGAAACGCCTTTATCCCATTTCGCATAGGTCGCGAAGAAACGCAGTTGAGGGCGGCTCCAGAAACCCGAATCAAACGTCAGCGTTGGCGCTACGGTAATTTTCGTCAAACCGCCTTTTCCTTTACCGTTCGCTCCCATGTAGTTTTTATCATCGAGATATTCGTAACCCAGCTCATACTGCATGGCGAAGTTTTTGGTGATCTGATGGTAAGGGCGGATCCCGGCAACCCACATTGAGCGTCCCCAGCCGTCGTCATCGCTGGTCCACCAGCGGTAGTTTTTGTCTTTCTGGTAGAACGCGAAAGTCGACACTTCCAGATCGCCCATGCTGGCTAAGTTGTCCAGCACGATACGCCAGGACTGCGTATCCTCCAGATTCGCCCATCCCCAGCCGTTTTTACCCAGTGAATCAGCGGCTGCCAGCCCTTTGCCATATTGCAGGGCAATACGCGAATAACCGCCGGTCAGGCCGTAAAAACCGTCGAAGTTATAAACCGCCGTGGCGCCGTAACCTTTCTGCGCCGCCGTAGGATGGTTTTCATTGCGGTTCATGCGATGGCCAATCAACTCCAGATCCAGCCCGGTTCCACCGATTTTCTTGAACCACAGGTTAAGAGAATAGTCATCTGGATAACCCTGATCGCCTCGATCAACCGGATAGGCTTTGGTTTCATCAGTTGGAGAGAAGGCATAAATCCCGGCATCGAATTGTGCAAAGCCAAGATCCATCTTGTCGAAACCACCGCCAGTCCCGTTGTACTGAATGTACTCCCAGTCAAACTGGTGGCTTGAGGTGTTAGAACTGCTGTAGCGTTTGCCAGCCCAGAAAGTCATGCCAGGGGCAAAATCAAGGTTGCTTAGTTCGGCGAAACCCTCGCGGAACTGCGTTTCTTTACCGTCATCGTCAGTACAGTTCCAGTCGGCCGTACACTTAGTTTGATGCGTCAGGTTGGCCTGAATCCGCGCCACAGCACCCGAATCCGACTTCAGCGTTACCGTCGGGATCAGTTCAATTTTCGTATCTTCCTCGTTACCCAGTCGCCATTTGCCATCTGGCATCAGGCCTACGGAGTTCACGCGGTTGCCATCACTGTTCGCAAGGATCCCGGAACGCATATAACCGTGCAGGGCAAAGTCATATTTCTCGTCTGCGCTGGCATAGTCACTGAGTACCGCAAGGGCGATTAAGGACAGAGGTATTGATTTAATTAACTTTCTCATAGGTTCCCTTAGATTTTTTATTTTCACTGCTTTACGTCGCAGAGGAAATGTAAGGATCCCTGACGGAAAAGTACATCCACAAACGGAAAGCGCTTTCCGCTTTTGCCGGATCAAATCACACTTCTGAGTTCAGATGGAATAAATTTGTGAAATGAATCACAAAAAAACGGCTTATCCATATTTCAAAGATAAGCCGCTCGAAGGAGGGTTATTTTTCCAGGGTCATAAGCTGGCGTTCGTGAACTTTAAAGAAGGGGCGGTAGAGCATCCAGGCGTTGAAAATGGCAAACAGACACATGCACATATTTTTCCAGCTACCGTTTGCCGACCACGCGGCCCCCAGTGGAGAAGGCATTGACCACGGGAGCATAGCCACCGCTCGATCAAGTACACCAAGTTGCGTGAGATACCAGGCAATACAGGCATTTATCAAGGGAACAAAAATAAATGGCAGCAAAAATACTGGGTTCATAATGATGGGAAAGCCGAACAATATCGGCTCGTTGATATTAAAAAGCGACGGCAACAGCCCTATTTTCCCGACACTTTTAAGCTGCCGCGACCGGCTGCGCATCGCCATAAATACCAGAGGCAGCGTGGAACCAATTCCGCCAATCAGGAGATAAAAATCCCAGAAGCCTTGCAGATAAATATGTGGCAGTACAGCTTCGCCCATGGCAAGTGCCCGCTGGTTTTCAAACAGATAGGTTAACCAGAACGGGTTCATAATACCGGTGACAATCAATGCACCGTGGATGCCAACGAACCACAAAAGGTTACAGATAAACAATGAGATAAGTACCGCGGTCAGAGTATCCGAGGCAACAATCAATGGCTGGAGGGCTTCGCTTATCAGCTGTGGGAGGATCCGCCCTGTAGCCTGTAGCATTAGCGCGTTCATCACGCTGATGGATAACATGATCACCAGTAGCGGAATTAATATCTGGAAGCCGTTTCGCGTCATCACAGGCACTTCTTCCGGCAGGCGGATACACCAGCCTCTATTATAGAAAAAACGAATAATTTCAATGGAATAAACACTTGATATCAGTGCGGTAAACAGCCCCATTCCTCCCAGAAAAATGTTGGTAGCCCCATTATCGCGAAAACCAATAAACAACAAAAACGAGAGGCATCCGGTCAATCCGCAGAGCCTTTCCGGGAGTTGATACTGTTTGGCGAGACTGGCGCTGGCACCAAAGGCCACAATCAGAGCCACCAGTCCGAGCGTCAGTTCGAAAGTTGGCAACAACATTGGACGCAGTTGCTGGTAGAGTTGTCCAAAGAACGATGAACTAGAAATGGTTACCGGCGGAAACAGGAGCGGCACCATCAGACTGCCCACTATCACAAAAGGCATTGCCAGGGCAAAGCCATCGCGCATCGCCGTAATATGCTGATTTCGCGTAATTATATTCGCGATAGGTGTTAAACGTTGCTCTATTAAATCCACAACAACATTCATTAAATGAATGTTCATAATTCAACCTTAGTCATTCCTGAATAGCCGCGATGATCGCGCACATCACGATAAAGTGAAAGCCTCCCTCTGGTGATCATGGTCACAATTAGATAATCCATTCATGGAAAGCGCTTTCCGTTTTGTTCCGTGATAGCTATATTCCAGCCATCAGTTAACAGGAGTCGTTATGAAAAAAATCATGTTGTGTTGCTCTGCCGGGATGTCCACCAGTCTGCTGGTAAAAAAAATGGTTGAGGAAGCCCAAAAGCGTGGAATGGAAGCGGAAATCAAGGCCTTTGGCGTGGCCGAATTTGCCGAACAGGTTGGCCACTACCAGGTGGTGTTACTGGGCCCACAGGTCAAATACATGCAGAGTGATCTGCAAAAACAAGCCGACAAATATGGGATCCGAGTCGAGCCGATCAACATGATGGACTACGGCATGCAAAAAGGGGGCGCCGTGCTCGATTTCGCACTCACCCTGATAGATAACAAATAATTAAGGGAAATCCCATGAGCTCTCTGTACTCTAAACTCATCAGCGTCATTGAACAAAAAATCACACCGATGGCAGGTGCTGTCGGTCAACAAAAGTATGTGACCTCAATCCGTGATGGTTTCATTACTGCTCTGCCCTTTATGATCGTGGGCTCGTTCATGCTGGTGTTTATTTTCCCACCGTTTTCGCCTGATACCACCTGGGGGTTTGCACAGGCGTGGCTGAAATTCTCGCTGGATCACCGCGATGCGCTGATGCTACCGTTTAACTTCAGTATGGGCATTATGACGCTCTTTATTTCGGTTGGGATCGCCGCAAGTCTGGCAAAACACCATGAACTGGATCCGCTGACCGCCGGAATGCTGTCACTGATGGCCTTTTTACTGGTCGCCGCACCACTAAAAGACGGGCAGATCTCCACAGCCTATTTTTCCGGTCAGGGGATCTTCACCGCCATTCTGGTCGCCATCTACTCCACTGAACTGTATGCCTTCCTGAAACGGAACAATATTACGATCCGCCTCCCGCCGGAAGTACCAACAGGCGTGGCACGCTCGTTTGAGATTCTGGTACCGGTTCTGGCCGTCGTCGTTACCCTGCACCCACTCAATCTTTTTATCGAATCACAACTGGGTATGATTATCCCGGAAGCGATCATGTCGCTGGTGAAACCACTGGTTGCCGCCTCTGATACTCTGCCTGCAGTACTGCTCTCTGTGTTGGTGTGCCAGGTTCTCTGGTTCGCCGGGATCCACGGTGCACTAATCGTCACGGGCATCATGAACCCCTTCTGGATGGCAAACCTGTCAGTTAACCAGGCAGCAATGGCGGCGGGCTCAGCGATCCCTCACATCTACGTTCAGGGGTTCTGGGACCATTATCTGTTGATCGGCGGCGTCGGCTCCACACTGCCGCTCGCCTTCCTTTTACTGCGCAGCAAAGCCATCCATTTACGCACCATTGGCCGCATGGGCGTGGTACCGGGACTCTTTAACATAAATGAACCCATTTTGTTCGGCGCACCGATCATCATGAACCCGCTGTTTTTCCTGCCATTCGTATTAGTGCCGATGGTTAATGCCACGCTTGCCTGGTTTGCGCTGGATCTCGATTTAGTCAGCCGCGTGGTCTCAATGACACCGTGGACTACACCGGCTCCTATTGGCGCGTCATGGGCCGCCAACTGGAGTTTCAGTCCGGTCATTTTGTGTCTTATGTGCATGGTGACATCCGCTGCGATGTACCTTCCGTTCCTGAAAGCCTACGAAAAACAGCTTATTGAGCAAGAGAATGAAAACGCGGTTGAACACGCGCAAGATGCGGCGCAGTCCGCCTGACAGATGTAATCAGAGGTAATACATGGAATTAGAAGAACAAGTTATGGGCATCATCATCAATGCGGGCCAGTCGCGCAGCCTGTGTTATGAGGCGCTAGGTTGCGCCAAACGTGGTGACTTTGAAGCCGCAGATGAACGAATGAAAGAGGCAACGCACTATGCTCGCGAGGCGCATCTGGTGCAAACGCAGCTCATTGAAGCCGATGAAGGCGAAGGAAAAACCAAAATGACGCTGGTAATGGTTCACGCCCAGGATCACCTGATGACGTCCATTCTGGCCAAAGAGTTGGTGACTGAACTCATCGACATCTACCGCACCCGCCCGCAACAGGCATAACGATAACCAGGAGAGGCTTTGGCCTCTCTTTTTTTACAGAGGGTTGTATGCACCATCTCGGACTGGATATTGGCGGCACAAAAATGGAAGCTGTGCTGCTCTCGCCGCAAGGGGAATGTCTCTGGCGTCAACGGCGCCCTACACAGAAGGAGAGCTATGATACGTTTATGCTGCATCTTGTTAGCCTGATTGAGGAATCACGCTCAATCAGCCCAGTGCCATTCAGCGTAGGGATCGGGTTGCCGGGTGCCATTGACCCGCAAAGCGGGCTAATCAAAAACTGTAATTGTCTGGTGCTCAACGGCCACGATCTCAAAACCGATGTAGCTGCTCGTATCCAGCAACCAGTGTGGATTGCCAATGATGCCGATTGTTTCACCCTCTCAGAAGCAGTGGACGGTGCGGGTGCAAAAGCGGATACCGTTTTTGGTGTGATTATAGGAACCGGCTGCGGCGGTGGGGTTGCCGTACACAAGCGCTTATTACAAGGCCCGAATGCCATTGCCGGTGAATGGGGGCACAACCCACTTCCAGGATATACACCAGCGTATGACGGTCCTGAGCAGCCTTGTTATTGCGGTAATATTAACTGTATTGAAACCTTTATTTCCGGCACTGGGTTTGCCCGTCGTTTCCCGGCTGAATTGACATCACAGAAGATTATCGAAGCCGCCGAACAAGGAAACCCGCAGGCTCGTGCACACTGGCAGCATTTCATTGACGCGTTCGCCCGGAGCCTCGCGTCAGTCATCAATATTCTGGATCCTCAAGTAATTGTGCTGGGAGGCGGACTATCAAACATCAGCAGAATTTATCATGAGCTTCCGGACGCAATAGTACCGTATATCTTTTCCAATTCCTGCCACACGCGCGTTGTTCCGGCCCGATTTGGCGATGCCAGTGGCGTACGCGGCGCGGCCTGGCTTCCTGGTCTTAATGCGCGGGAAACATGACGTTGACGACAGGTGATGTGGCGATTCTTCGGGAGGGTTATGTTAAGATGATGAAAACTCACCACGCAGAAAACACTATGCCAACGATGGATGATGTATCACGATTAGCCAATGTTTCCAGAGCAACGGTTTCCCGCGTGCTGACAGGCACGCGAGGCGTACGCGAAGAAAGCCGTGAAGCGGTTTTACGGGCGGTAGAAGAGCTGAATTACCGTCCAAGCTTTGCCGCGCAAAACCTGGCGAGTCAGTCATCAAGCTATATCGGCGTGGTGCTTTCCTCACGTGATGAGAACAGTGGTGCACGTTTACTTCCCGCACTGGCACGCGCCATGAAATTGCTCAACAAAACACTGATCGTCCAGTATGTCGATAACGCCATCGAACATGCTTCTTCGGTGGATGAACTACAGCGACAATGCGCTGCCGTTGTGGTGTTTGGCCCTATTCCGCCGGGAAGTGCCGATAACGTTATCTCGTTTGATCGGCCAGTCGTAGACGCGAAAAGTCAGGGCTACGATTTCGCTTTTGCTGCTGAGAGCGCCTGCCGCTATATGATCGGTAAAGGCCACCGCAATATCGCGCTGGTTATCGATAATGATACGGACGACACCAGCAAGCGGATGGTGGAAGGTTATCGAAACGTACTGCAAAATTACTCATTTCCGTTTAATCGCCAACTGGTGTTAACAGCCAATGAGGACGTTGAACGCGCACTGCTGACGCTGATAAACAGTCTGAGTAAGTTCACCGCAATCGTAGTAAAACGCGATGCTTACGCAGCAGAAGCAATGCGATTGTTCCGTGAATTCAATATATCCGTGCCGCAGGAAGTGTCACTGCTCAGCCTTGAAGACTCTCCGCTGGCCACACAGTTATACCCACAACTGACATGTATTTCCTGGCCGATGGAGCCCCTGCTGAACCAATGTGTACAACGCATTAAGAGTCTGGTTGAAGGCCGTCCACTTCGCGAAACGGAACTACCACCGATCATTGGTAAGCTCACTCCCCGCCAGTCGGTGATGGAAGTGAGTTAACCATATTCTACATGGGAGTAATGTCATGAATGCAGTCCGACCGTTAAGTATCCTTACGCTGTTCTTCATTGTTTCCAACCCCGTTGTGGCCCAAGAGGCGAGCCTGCCTTTGAAAGAACAAGTCCATACAGATGAAGGTACGATTTGTGTTTATGAACTTGCGGAGCATCGCGAAAAGATTGTGCTTCCTAATGGGCAAGACTGTCCTCGAACTATACAAAATACCCACTGATTGCGGACAACAGTTTGTTCATTATGAATCGCCACGGGTTTAACAGACATCTCAGAGCCATTTTAGCTCGCTTAAAGAACAGATGATTAATCCTGTGAGATATATGCGCTCTACAAATATAGATGAAGTTTTAAGCAGTCTATAAAATGGGAAAGGGGCGCAAGGCCCTTTCCCATTAAAATTACAATCTAAAACCTGATAGTTACCGGTTGTTTTTGTCATAAAACAAACTATTTCGATAGCGCCCCCTAATAACCCCCCCCTTAAATACCCCCATCCTCAATAATCGTAAAAACAATAATTCATTTAAACCATAAATAGCATTTTTTGCTAAATGTTATTTTTATTATACAAAACATCAAATTAATTTAATTAAATAAAAAGAAAACGCTTGCGTAATTTTTTAACATTAAAAATAAATTTGATTTATATTTATTTAGTAATATATATTCATTTCACCAAAACAATAAAGGAGAATAAAAATGAAAAAACACAATTACCCAACACTGACAAACTATCTTGCCAAAACCAAAAAGAATGTAGATCTCTATAGATTATATAACCCACAATTTTCTGTATTCGGAAAACCAGTAAGTGAAGAGCAGGATTTTTATTTTTGTTACTTCTCCAGACATATGATTACTCAGAGAAATATCTTAACCCTCTTTTCTATTCATACTTTTCTCTCTTACAACATAAGCAAGAAAGAGACAATTAAATCATTTGTTCATTTTCTCAGAAACGCAAACCATGACGCCTTCAACAATGCACTCCAGTTTCGCGGGTGCAATATCATTTATCAAAACAAAAAAAGAGAAGTTAAAGAGATCTCATGGTTTTCATTCTCACGGATCTATGACGATATCGTCAAAATCAAAGAGTATAGTGCTAACAATGAAATTTATAACAAATTCGCAGCTTAATAAAGGAGAATAGCCATGACAATGTATACAATAGATAATTTGTTTTGCAGTTGGACCAGAGAGAACGTCCATGATTGTATCAAAGCAGGAATCGACATTAATTCATTAAATGAAGATGGTCGTAATGCTCTTTTCTTTTGTAATCATGTGGACGCTGTAAAAGCAATGATTGAAGCAGGCATAGAAATAAACCTCACAGACCGTTATGGTAATAACGCATTGTTCTGTAACACTAACCCAAAAATTCTGGAATTGTTAATCCATTCAGGCATTAATATTCAGCATAAGAATAATAAAGGTCAATCCTGCCTTCACCCGAAGAGCAATGATATAAAGTGCGCGGAGATCCTTTTTAACTCAGGAGTAGATATTCACAGTATCGATAATAAAGGCCAGACCGTTCTGTATAATCTCTACTCCGAGGATACTTTTGATTACTGGATAGAAAAAGGCTGTAATATTAATCACACTGACCATAATGGTAAATCAGTACTCGATTTGTCTGTAGACAATGGAAAGTGGCATTACAAATCAAACGTCAGTGCTCTTATCCGTCATATAGAAAAAATCGATAGCATACCTGTTTTAATCAGACATATCACCTATAACTCTTTAGAGCTTATTAAATCCCTCAAACAAAATGGTGTTAATTTCATGCTTGCAGAGCATAGTACAGTTGAATTACATGTTAAAGACATGAGATCAATCTTTAATGAAATAAAACAACATATCGAAATCAAGCACACACAGTTTTATAATCGTCGCAATGAGCATATTGGTATCTACACCGGCATAGAGAGAGTGAAATGGTTTATTCGAAATGGTATCCGAATGGACGACGATATACTCAGACAGCGTTTTGACTCCGATAAGATTTTTTCTTATATCGCAGGAAGAGAGAAAAAAGATCTGTTAAAAGAAATGAAGCCAGAGATCCCTCGTGCGCCTGTGCGAAAAGACTTTAAAATTCTGAAGTGAACACCCCTCTTCTAAGTCTGAAAGGTTTTATTTCATGATAACTCAGCTAATAAGTCCTCTTGGGTATACTATTTGTTAAATGGTATACCTTTTTTAACCCAGCTAATTAAAATATTTACCCTACAACAACTTGACTTATTCACCTCATCGGTTATCTGTAGTAATAAACATGCAATAAAAGGATAACTATGAACAGTGACATGAGTAATGATGATGATATAACCAGAGTATCAAAACGCGGTAAATTCCATACTGACAAACTTCCTGATAATGAAATACGAAGTCACTGCATCAGTGTCAGATTAAATGAGGAAGAGTTAATTATTCTCGACAGTAAGAGAGGCCAGTATAAAAAAGGAGAATGGCTTAGAATAGCATCTCTGAATAAACTCCCACCGGTTCTGCCTGAAATTAATCGTGAAGCATGGGTTAAACTCGGCAACCTTTCGCAGGATTTAAACCACCTGCTGAACCATCTCGACAGCAAAAGCCCTGACAGCGAACTGACCCGTACAGAACTCTTTGCCCTGCGCAGACAAATAAAAACTCTTCGCGATCACCTTATTCCTACAACCTTTCTGGAGTCAGAACGATGAAAGGCATGCAGAAAATAAAAAGGGGTAAACAATTCGCTGGTGTGATTCTCTACAGCCTGAAATCAGGTTCTCACCACAAAATCTCGCCTTATGTTATCGGTGGCAACATGACGGGCAGCAATGCTGCAGAGCTTATAAATGAATTTGAAGGTATCCGACTGCTGCGTCCCGATGTCGCCAAACCTGTCTGGCATAATTCGCTTCGCCTGCCAAAAGGTGAGAGTCTGTCAACCAAACAGTGGGCAGCATTCGCTGACGATTATATGGCCCGAATGGGGTTCACTGACACTCATCTTCGCTGCTATATCATGCACGATGATTCGGATGGGCAGCATATCCATATAATAGCTAACAGAATTAATATGGTTGGTGGGAAGCTGTACCTGGGAAAAAATGAAAATCTTGTCAGTACACGGATTATCAGTGAGCTGGAGAGAGTACACGGTCTCACCGAAACTACGGGTGTAACCGGTAGTCGCCGCCAGGATAAAAGAAAGCCTTCCCGTAATGAACTGATGATGGCAGAACGCACAGCAGCTCCCTGCCCTAAGTCACAGTTGCAGGCCCTTATCGACAATGCATTAACCCCCCGTCCCGATTTACTAACCTTTGTTCGCTTACTGGAACAGGAAGGAGTGAGCTGCAAACCCAATATCGCCACAACGGGTAAAATGAATGGATTTTCATTTCAGTACCAGGGTATTGCCTTTAAAGCCTCTCAATTGGGTAAAAAATATGGCTGGTCTTCCCTGCAAGCACTGATTGATTTTACGCCGGAGCATCTGACTTTACTAAAAGATGCGCAGAAGCCCACAGAACCTACAACTGCGCCAGTGCCAGTGCCAGTGCCAGTGCCAGTGCCAGTGCCAGTGCCAGTGCCAGTGCCATCATGCGAGCCTGAAGAACAGGTTGCAAACCGGGAAACGATTCTGGAGAAAATCCTTCAGCTTGAAGAAAAAATTCGCCTGGAAAGACAACAGGAAATAGTGAGAGTCATTCAACTCAGGAGCAAACTGCACAATACAGCTCGTCAGATACCCCACCAGCGTCGGCTGTATTCGTGGCTTGCATTGCTTGGCCATATTGCGGCACTTCTCAGGCGCAGGGGTATGTCTCTGTTACATGCCACTGCACATCCTTTCCACCAAATCCTGCACCTGCATCTTCTGACACCGTGTCATTCCATGACAACAAATCCCATTAAAGAACAATTAGTTAAAAATAACTCCCATCCTGCACTATAAGTTACTTAGTCCATACTTTAGTGATAGTCAACAAAATATTGATCGTTTATATAGATCGATAATTTGGTTATGATAGTCATAACCTATTAACAGAGATCCATCGATCGGTACAAGCAATTTTACTAAATCGGAGCATTCATCGAAAATGTTCAAAAATACATCACCTTAAATCAGGCCACGGAGTCATGATGGAAAATAAAACGATTAGCTGCCCCTTCTGCTTTACACAAAGCCCGCACGGCGTGCGGATTTGCAAAGGCTGCCATGCAAAAGTGGCCTATGGTGAAAGTCCTCTCAGTGTTGCATTCCTTTTTCAATTCGTGGCATTAGCTCTCGCCTGGTTAGTATTTTCATTGACCGGCAGCACTCCTGTCTCAGTCATCACGTTTTTTGCCAGTGTTATTATTCTTATCTGCATAATTAAAAAGACCTATGCAGACAGAGTTATCTTTATACGGTGATATTAATTTCACACCATAGCAAACATAAAAAATTAATATGAGTGACCTATGAACAAATTCATTACTTCTGCTTTTTTTATTTCCGCTTTATTTATTTCTGGCTGTTCGACATCAGGCAATCAACATCTCAAAAACGAAACATCACAAAGTCTGCAGTCAAAAATCATCAAAAATAAAACAACGAAATCAGAAATAATTACCGCATTAGGTGAGCCCGAAACCAGAACCACACTTGATAGTGGCAATGAGGAATGGATTTATTCGATGGATAACAATCAGTTTGATGCCACCACATTTATTCCCCTTGTTGGGCTGCTGACGGGGGGCTCACAGACGCAGGCCAAAACGCTTGAAATCGAATTTAAAGGAGAAACTGTCAACAAATGGTCGTTCTCTGAAAATAAAAGCAGAATGAATACCGGTCTGATTCAATAACTCATCTTACAGCCAAGGAATTATTTATGAAAACTTATGCCGTTATCACACTCGTTACCGCTGTCTTTTTGCTGAGCGGCTGTAACAGCGAACCCTCCGAACAGGATATTTACACGGCCATGAATAAGGTCGTGGAACAGACGAATGCTTTCGTGAAATCTATAGCAGGCAAGGATGTCCCTAAAGACGCACTGCGCGAATTAAAATCAGTCAAAAAGCATGACTGCGTAGAAATATCTGATAAAAGCTATAAATGCAATGTGACGGCTATTGTCGATAACGAAAAGCGTACTGCTGCTGTAACCCTTGTCAAAACGGAAGATGGCTGGCAGGTCGTTGATAAGTAGAGCCACTATAAAGCCATCGCGACAGGTGGGACACCGAATGGGTGGCCCTCCTTTTCTATTGCATCTGGTGTCCTGCCGGATACGCCTGCTCCATTTATCTCCAGTATCCCATGTCCTATCCACGCCGCTGTCGCTGTCACAGTCTTTTCCTGACCACTGAGCTTGGTGGAGTATAAGCCAGAGAGCCTGTAATGCGTTTCTTTTCATATTGGGCCAGTAAATCAGCATAAATATGCTCTGCTTCGTCCAGATTGCCTGAAATATAATTCACAAGTGAATTCAGGCAATGCAGCAATGTGTCGCTATTTGCAAGCTTCCTGAGCAGCGTTGTGTTCAGGGTCGAAACGACTCCTGTAAACATCTGCATAATATTATCGACGTGATAACATGAATTGCGGTACTGCGCCCGTGAATAAAAATACTTCAGATGATACCCTGCGAAGAGGACATAAAGTTTTTTATAAAAGGCATTGTTATTAACGCTGCTGTGATTATGGGTTATAAATTTATCAACAACATGTATAAATTTTTCCTCCTGAGATAATACATTAATAGCACTCATAATTTCCTCCATTTTTTGTTTTCATAATTAAGTACTATCATCTTAAAAATTAAAATCAATAGTAAAATACAAATATTTCACCGTTAATATATATTTTCCTTCTTTCATAAATAACAATAGCTTTTACTATGATAATTTTGTGTCTTCCTGATTGTATTGCTATTTCATATTTCAACTATCTGAATTATTTCCCTATTGCAGATAAGAAACCCACAGGAATTTTTTTTGAGAGCGTGCTACGCACTGGCTTACGCCCCTACTACCGATAAATGTCAGTTATTTTTACCGAACAATTGAAAAACCGTAATTTTGTTTCCTTGGCAGCGCCGTTGAGTGCCCGCAGCACTCATTCGCTGAAGTAGAAAGGATTTTTCCGAAGGGTCCCGGCGTGAGCCGTAGTCAGCAAACGGGTAAATCATGTATTTGTGTTCGCTTTCCCGATCAACTCAGCCTCCTGATTTTTTTGCGCGAAGCGTATTTGTGCTGACAGCTAAGCCCAATTGTATGAACTTCTGCGCGAAGCGTATTTGTAATGACAGTTAATCTCAGCTCTATGAACTCGTGCGCGAAGCGTACTTATACTTACAGAAAACACTTAGTAATGTTCTGAAGCCCAATGGCGCAACACACAGTTGCGCAGGCTTCACTTAAGAAATGATATTATTTAAGAAAAGCAATGATAAAAGTGTTTTCATCAGGTACACCAAGACCTTGAGTATCGATCTAATGCAAAACTGTGGTTTCTTATTTCTTTATCACTCTTTTATCTTGCAGATTAAAATCAAAAATTACCTAATAAAATTATATAGTTATACAAAATCTGCCGTTATTATTTTCAGCACCAAAAATTATCAATCACATAACAGGTGATAGTTAAATTTAGCACCCCTTGTTTTAAATTCTACAACCTATTACCACCACCAAATAACGGATGAAAAATTCAAATAAAATATAATTAAAATAAAATTACCAAAGCCGTTGACAAATAAAATAAATATGCCATATCTGTAATCATAACAATAAAAAAGGAGCCATTATGTCAATCACAAGTGTCGTATTAACTAAAGAACAAAAATCCATTATTGCAGAAGCATTAGAGGTTATGCCCGAAGATCTGGAAGAAATAAAAATTAAAGCAACCAGCTATAAAAAGACGTCTTTCAGGGACGATTTCTCAATGATCTTTAAAGGTAATATGGCGACACTCGCCAGAATGGATTTGACGCCCACAGCATTCAGAATTGTGCTTTATCTCTTCTCAGCCATTGATTATGGCAATATTATTCCTGGCTTTTCACAGTCTCGTACTGCCAGAGAGCTTGGACTAAATAAATCTAACGTCTCACGTGCATTCAGAGAATTATTTGAGAGAAAAATACTGATCCGTGACACCATAGACAATCAGGTTTACCTGAATTCTAATTTGTGCGTAAAAGGTATTCCCCGTCGTTTCAATGAAGATCTGATGGATAAATTCAGGAAATCCAGACTGGAAACCGAAGACTTTGCAAATTCATTTAACTTTTATCGTGCAGGGAGTAAAACAAAATCAGTTAAAAACTCCAGAAGACGATATCCTGCAGACGGCATTCCATTTTAAAAACATTACAGCGTGGTAATTTTCTCCACGCGAGTGATAACATTAACAAAAAAACGATACCTTTATGCAAAAAAGACTCTCCACTTACTTTCAAAATAATCAATCATCAGTTGAAAGTCATAATCTTAACACTACTATTCACAATGTATTCTGGTTGCTTAGATTAATCGCGTCGTATAAGCCAGATAAGAGCATTGTTTACCTAATTATCATCGTGTTACGCCCATAGCACAGCAAGAAGGGATACATATTACACCCACTCGATTTTATCAGGCTATCACAGAACTGATTGATGCGAGTGTTACTATACCTACTCAGTTTAAATACCAACACCGTTTAAATCCTGTATTTTTCAGCTTTCTTAAATAAAAAATAGCATAATATGAAAATTCAGGATATCCTATATCCTATATCCTATATCCTATATCCTATAATGTTTACTATAGAAAAACCAGATGACCACTATCAAAAGCACATAATTTTCATGTATCATTATCTGTTGAATTAAAATAAGAAGGTACAGACTTGTGCTGTCTGTACCCATGATAATTTATTACAGCCTTTACATCTTTTTATCTGCATTATTCTTTCTGATACTATTTTTTTCATAGACAAGCTGCTCAATACACATTCGTACTTCATCATTAATCGTAACATCTGTACTACCATTGACCACTATAGAAAACAATAAATAAAGAAAGACATGCTCGAACTCTATCTCTTGGACTAGATCTACATAATTACGATAGGATTCAATAGCCTCATAAAAGCTATCCGGTGAAGTCGCAAACGCACATACAAAATCTTTATCTTCTGGTACTATGATTGAATTATTCATTTTAACTTTCCTGTACTTATTAATATGAAATGTCATGGTAAAAATCCCGTCATAATTTTCACCAATGACTATTATTATTACTTCTTAATACTAAACCGTCCTAACACTATTAATATTATGCACACCCAACCCACCTAAAACCATCTCACCGCCTTGCAAAAGAACGGTCATAAAAATAATGCAAGTTATTCTTTAACGTTTCAATCTAAAATATGCAGCAAAACTTTACATTCCCATATGAATTTCTTAATCCAATAAATATTCAATTATCCGCTTCGCCAAGAGTTTCATTTCATCAGGGCATTTAATTAGCGAAAACCAAGTATCGTAAACATATATCTGTTTGGAAGCATTAAGCTCTGAGATCGCGTCTAAAGGTTGTATCAAATTTCCGACAAGATACTGACTGAGCCAATATATTATTTCTTTATTAAACTCGTTATTGGGTAAATTATAAATCGATTCAGGCTCGAAAATTTTAAAGAAAAGTTCCTGGCCCAGATTACACATATGGTTTTCTTCATTCACAAATTCTTCGATAGTCATAAAATCTCTCCTAAATTCAATTAAGCAACATTATTTCGACTTGTTTCGATAACAGACTGAATCCAGGTATCAATCTCACTTTCAACGAAAGCTATTGCACGACTTCCAATTTTGACAGGAGCAGGAAACTTGCCATCGTTGATCAGACGATAGATCCAGGCTTTTCCGTAGCCAGTTCGTTCTAGAACTTCTGGTAAGCGTATGAGGCGGGTTGCTTGATTTTTCATTTCGTTATCCCTTGTCGTTGCGGTGAAGTCACTATACGAGCAGTTGGGAAAAGAAAGGAGCGAAGCTCCTGAAGCGGAGGTTCTTCGCTGCTGTGCAGGATGGTTTTCTCGAAGTTGGTGCAGTACAGAACAAGGGAACTTGAGAGTAGCTGAAATTCCCCTGTTTTATAGCAAGTGTAAAAATGGCCGGTTTAAAGTAAAAATCGCAAAAAAAAAGCACCATTTACACTAGTGCTTTTAGTTTATTTTTTATAATAAAAAACAGACAGTTATCAATTAAATCTTAATCCGATAGTTTCATTACATCAGAGACTTTCATTTGCTTTAAATGGCTGTTTTTGTTCATGAAGTAATGGAATTGTCGGATAAAGTCAGTTGTGCAGGATTTAAGAGCCAAAGGCCTGTCGGTATCTTTGATTTGGCTGGACTGTCTCATTTCGCTTTCTTCGTCATCGTCTGTATATAGTAGTCTGGATAACCTGTCGTCAGAGACACGGATTTTTTTAACGGCTGCCCACACCAGGATATCAAGCATAGGTATTACACGATAACTGATGAGTTTCTTGATAGTTCCGTATCCAAAACGAACAGATTCCAATGGGTTTTCATCAATACCCTTAACTTTACGCCACTGCGGTAATGCAGCTTTAAGCGACTCTGCAATCTCTTCGTCTGTGCCACTTGCCAAATCAATCTCGAACATGACCGTTCGTGTAAACTGATCTGGCATAATGTCTGAAAGTGATTCTTCTCGAAGCTCTGCGTTTATAGAATAATTGTCACCTTCATGCCAAAGAAAACCTCCACGTTGCATTGCAATAATGCTCGTTTCAGCAAGGCGATCAAGAGTTGTGAGAAAGAAATGGGGAGGTTGAAAAAGTTTGTTGGCAGGAGTCATGTATCCCAGTTGTCCTTCTTCAATTAAAAAAGGATTGCCACTAAAAATTTTTGAGAAGTAACCCGCAAGTGCTCTGCTCTCAAACTCTTCCCGATACTCCTTAAAGAACAATTTACGGGCCCATATCTCATGGTAGAACTGAATCAATGAGAGGTCTTCAAATTTGCGATATGTATCAATCTTAAACCAGCTCTTGATGACTTTTGTATGCTCTGGTGACCAATTGTTCAAAATCCATTCTCCACCTATGCTGGTACTGCGGATAGAATCGTGCTATTGAGAAAAGTTACCGTATTCGTCAACCTATGAAAAGCATAACGGACCTTATCTATGAGTTCAGTTACCCATAGGGAGTTGAACTGAGAAATTTGTTGTCTTTTGATACAATTTGCCAATCGGCTATTCGTGAGAACTCATACCGTTAAGATTTATGGTTCCTTTTTAGGACCATATATATAATTAAATTTTAAAATAACCATAAAAATCAATGTCATGAATAGTTATTTACAGGGACGCCAGCCACCAAATCATGATCCGGATACGTCCGGTGAAGTACAGAAAGCCCGCATGGCACAAGCCCTGCGGGCTTTTTTGTGTCTGTTGTTGTCCGAGAACATCCGGCTAAATCCGGTGATTATTGGTATACGTTTAGGTATACGGTAGGATGTATACCTAAAAGCGTATACCAATTCATGAAGGAGCAGCCTCAGTGGCACGGACAACACGTCCCCTTACCAACACCGAAGTTCTGCGCGCTAAAGCGTTAGAGAAGGATCTGACGCTGCATGATGGCGATGGCCTTTTCCTGATAGTGAAAACCAGCGGGAAAAAGCTCTGGCGTTTCCGCTATCAACGTCCGGCGACAAAACAGCGGACAATGATGGGGCTAGGTGCTTTCCCCGCCCTTTCACTTGCTGACGCCCGAGGGTTAAGAGCGGATTACCTTGCCTTGTTAGCCAACGGAATTGACCCACAAATTCAGGCGGAAGTTGCAGAGGAACAGCAGCAAATTGCTCTAGACAGTATTTTTTCAATGGTTGCCGCTAACTGGTTCCAACTCAAAAGCAAAAGCGTTACCCCTGATTACGCAAAAGACATTTGGCGCTCACTGGAGAAAGATGTATTCCCTGCCATTGGTGAGATTCCCGTTCAGCAAATCAAAGCCCGAACATTGGTTGAAGCACTTGAGCCAATCAAAGCTCGTGGAGCGCTTGAGACTGTTCGTCGACTGGTGCAACGCATAAACGAGATAATGATTTATGCCGTAAACACGGGTCTGATCGATGCGAATCCGGCTTCAGGTGTTGGCATGGCTTTTGAGAAGCCCAAAAAGCAAAACATGCCGACACTGCGGCCAGAAGAATTGCCAAAGCTAATGCGTTCTTTAGTCATGTCAAATCTGTCTGTTCCGACTCGCTGTCTCATTGAATGGCAACTCCTGACGCTTGTGCGCCCTTCTGAGGCCTCCGGTGCTCGTTGGGCAGAGATCGATCTCGATGCAAAGCTCTGGACGATTCCAGCAGAACGTATGAAGGCCAAGCGTGAGCATATTGTTCCTTTATCCGCTCAGGCGTTAGATATTCTAGAGGTGATGAAACCTATTAGTGCCCATCGTGAACATGTTTTTCCCAGTAGAAATGACCCTAAACAACAAATGAATAGCCAAACTGCTAATGCAGCTTTAAAACGTATTGGTTTTGGCGGAAAACTAGTTGCTCATGGTCTTCGCTCAATAGCAAGTACTGCAATGAATGAAGCAGGTTTTAATGCAGATGTTATTGAAGCGGCTTTAGCCCATAGTGATAAAAATGAAGTTCGGAGAGCTTACAATAGATCAACATATCTAGAGCAAAGAATTACTCTCATGGAATGGTGGGGTAGCGAAGTAAAAAAATATAATTAAAGGCGCATATTTAATGCGCCCTTTATCTTAACGCAAACAACATTTTTTATATTTTTTACCACTCCCACAAAAACATGGTTCATTTCTCCCGGGCTGTTTCGCTTGAGTCATAACACCACCAACATTAACTAAAGTATTTTGAAGCCGACTTGGAGTAATGATCTTTTCAATCTCGGGTAAATACTCCCATTCAAAATCTAACATAATCCCATAATTTACAGCATATGTTTTTGGCCGAACATGTATGCCAATCCATTTTTTACATTTAGTTATGTACTTTCTTTTAATACAATGTTCATGTAATTGTTTTTCCGCAATATCTTTACTATAGTAATTACAATGAACAGTAAAACCTGTATCCCCAATTACAGTTGTAAGATCATGATGCTTCTTGTCAATCGATGATAGAAATATCGTTTTCTTTGCCATTTGGTTAATACCTTCAATGGTATCACCATCCAAAGAAAGTAAAAGAAAACCTAATTCCACCGCCAACTTATGATTTTCAGACTCTAATGATTTAATTATTTTTCTAACAAAACCGTCTTGATGGTATGTTAGAATACCATCAGGAGTACGTTTCCCGGTGATACCTCTCCTACGAACTAACATTGCGATATCGAGATCAACACATATATCGTCATGCAACATGAACATGTCACATTCATCGTTAATCCATAAGTTCTGTTTTAGATGCAAAGAAAAGATAGTCAATTCATGAGAAGAAAACACTCTCATGTTATATGTCGAACGACGATCAATGTAAGATAAAAAATACAGTGGCGTATTTAAGAACTCAGTTAATACATCTAAAAGAAAAACATCCATTATAAATGGTGGGTAAATTTCATTTGTAATTGTAGTATTTAAATACTGACGAACTTGAAAACTTAAAGATGGATAATGTTCAGATATGATTGGAACAATATAACATCTAGAAACTGAAGATCCAAGATTAAATTGATTGAAGTTTTGATCAGCTAGACTTGCGCCAGATAATATAAATTGAGCACAGGAAACACCTTGGTCATAGGCATCTTGTATAGCACCTTTAAAATCTTTTTGAATAGCATTGCCATTTCCCTTCCGCGCTTCAATAGTTAACTTTTTAGATTTAGCCTGATAAATTATTACCGAATCAGAAAAGGACACCAGTACATCTATTTCGCCTAGAGTTTCATTATTACTATTAACTATATATACATTTTTGAATACATTCTCAGCACCAAAAACCGACGCCATCTTTCTGTATACATAGTCTTCTACAAATTGCCCTCTATGTTGCGCAGATATCGGCCTGTATTTCTTATCATCATTCATCCAAAAAAATGGAGCTTCATATATAGACTGAGCCAAAGAATAGGCAGAGAAACAATAATATTCATTTCCAGAGCAAATTATCGGCCTAGCATTAAATACATTAAAGTCACTCATGCCTTTAAAGTTTTCATTTGAAAACTCGTGTGATGAAAATAAATCAACAATGTTTTTTACTTTAACGACATTTAAACCTGTTTCAGTCGCTATTTGATCAAATGGAAGTTTATAAGCCTTCAATGCTTGATCGCTAAGAATTCCTTGTCCACTATGTATAAAAGCACTAATTTGCCTCCCCATAATAGACTCTATGCACCGACCGACAGATACCATTTCAGCACATGTAAAGCCCATGTTTTCCAAGAACCAAAGGTCATCTAAAGAATATTTTTCCTCAGCCATGTCTAAATATTGAAAATCATAAGCAGATTCAGCCGCATAAAAGATACTTTCTTTTATCATCGAATTGTCGTAATCACCATCCTTTTCAGCCGAAAACATTGCCGTATGCAAAGCAGCCAAAGATGCATTTACACCTTCGCATAACTTCGATAGAACATCTCCCCCCGGATAATTGGTATTGATTTCAGACTTTAACATTAATCCTGCAACTGTAGAGATCTCAGTTCTTATTAATCGTTCTTTTTCGTACAGATGTTGCAGATCTTCAGAACCGAGTTCTTCTTCATAGATGGTAATATTATTAATACAACTCAATAACGCCAAACCATGAATAAAACCATGAGATGAACATAATGACTCCAGCTCGGAAAAAACCTCAGACTCAGATTTTTGCATTTTGGGAATTTCCTCATACACTAAAAATTATTCATCAGATATTATTAGTTTCTTAATATCAGCGCATCATACGACACTTTAGATTTCAAAAAGTTGATCCAATACGCACACAATACTCTACGTAACGTGGGACAGTTCTCACGAATGTTCAAGTAGAGCAAAGGCTCCTATAAGTCCACATACATCATATGAGTGCATGGACAGGAGGCTAGCGGCCTCATAGGCCTTCCCATCAACGTCGAAATGACTGACTTTCCTTACCCTCCAGATGGCATTTTCCTGACTCTATCCTGACAGCCTCAGAGACTTGTCACATCCTCAAACAGGATAGCTCCTGCTGCATATATTCAAGCTAATTCGTGTTTCTTAGCGACGTCCACAGGCCGTTAAAATAAATAAACACTTTAACGCTAGCGCGCAATGCTCTCCCCGCCACGCCTGTCCGCTTTATGGGTGGGTTTTAATGCAGTTGCATGGATGGCGTCAGGGCGCGCCAGTACTGGTGCGGGAGGGTCAGCAGGGGGCAGGAAATTGCATGCAAAGCCATGCAGCTAATGCATGCATGGCCTTTTTCTGGATAAATGGCGGGAATTTAGCGTTTTTTCACACCGGCTCGCGGGCTGCCAGTCCGGCCTTACGGCGCGCATAAATCAGGTTCTGCGCTGGGGTATATTTTTCCTGGTAATCAACCCGCGAGGCCGCGTCAGGTCTGAATCCGATAGCAGTTAAAATGTCATTATCCTGTGCGGTATAATTAATTTCTGAGCCCTCTTGCAGCCAGGCGGCCAGCGCATCGCGCAGATAGGCAGTGGAACGGTCCAGGGCGCGGTTTTTTATCAGCGCAGACTGGCCGTTGAGGTTCATCAGCTCCGGTGCAAGGGCGGCGGCCAGCTCCGCACCATGCACCTGCATGAAGTCATTCAGCCGGTGCTGAATGCTGAGGCGCTGCACCTCCTCATGCGAACGGATATAACGCCCGGCAGCCTGATTAACTTCCCACGTCCTGACCTCAATAACTTCACGCAGCCACTTCATGCGGGCCGGGATTTGTTCATCCGGGTTAAGTATCTGACTGCGCAGCTCCTGCTCCGCCTGCGCCAGTTCAGTTTTGCGCCGCAGCCAGGCGGTTTTATTTGCCTCGCAGGCGGTGAAAGCCTGCTCTGTGGTGATGGTGGTCATACCGGTTTTCTCCTGTCAGTGACTGAACGGCGAGCTGTAGCAGCCCTGCACCTTACGCGGCGCAGGCGTGGCGGCGGGTGCCGGGGCGGGCGCTTGCGTTTCCGCCGGTGGCCGTATCACCTCATCAATCGATTCGGTAGTGCGGAATGTGGCCGAGCAGAACACATTGACACATTGCAGATAGCTCTGCTTCACGTTCTCGGACAGATAGCGACTGGTGCGCACGTGCGCTGACTTTTTACAGAACGGGCAGCGCATCATGACAGCAGCCCCCGCGCTTTCAGGTCAGCCCCGCGCTGGCGCAGTTTATCCTGATACGCCTTTCTTTTGCCCGGCGAGTCGGCCAGGCCATACTCCATATGAGGCAGGGAAGCAGATGACAGCCCGGTTTTGTACAGCACCGGCTCATCGGCAAGGCGGATATGGTGCGCGCTGACCTGCTGTTCAAGCCACGCTCTAACCTCCTGCATGACGGCCGTTTCCGGTGCGACGTAGCCCTGATGCCCGGTAGTGTTGGCAAGCGGGTTATCAAGCGCCAGAATTTTCAGTTTCATGGCCCGGACAAGTGCGCCGCAGGTCTTTTTCAGCGCCTCCTCAAGCTCATGCCCGGCATACTGCATCAGTACATCAAGATGAGCCTGCCGGTATGCACGCGCTGTGCCGTCGCAGGAGCCTCTCAGGCGGTCGCGCTCATACTCCAGCACTTCCGCCAGGTTGTCACACTCCTGCGCCAGTTCGCGGCGCGCCACACGCTCAATATGGCTGTTCTTCAGCTCATCGGTAAGTACAGCACCACCGGCGCGGAAGGCATCACGCCATGCGCTGCCGCTGCTGTCGTTTTCCTGCTCCAGCTCGGCTTTCTGTTCGAGGGCGCGACTGATGGCCGTTTCGGTTTCATCAAGCTTACCGGCGTTTTCCAGATGGGCGGCTTTCGCGGTGTCCAGACGCCCGAGCGCTGGTTCCAGATAAAGGGGCAAAATAGTTTTTTCGGTCACGATTGTATTCCTCTGCTTTTTCAACATGAGCAGATTCTGCCGCGTACCAGACAACAACACGATCCATTGCGGTTGTGGCAGGAATGGCACAATCAGACCCTAAAACCCGGCTTGCCAGAGAAAGGTCACAGGAAACCCTTACTCATCGTTTGTTTTTTACTGTTAACTATTCACCACTGTTCACCTTAAAAAAAAGATAAGTAATACAGTAAATTAAAGGGTGAACAGTTGAAGGGCTGACTGTTCACCGTCTGTTCACCACTGTTCACCACATTGCTTGTACCTCAGCCACCTTTTTAGATTTTTTTTGAAGATAAAATAAATAATAAGCACAAGAAGGAAATAAACAGTTTGCCATTTTGTTATCAATAAATGTCAACGATTGCCAAGGTTTGCCATTGCCTTCATAAGCGTAAAGTCAATGTTTGTTTTTACGAAAATCTCACATGACGTGAGAAAAAATATAACCATAATAAGGAGCTACCCGAGGCCGGACGGACACGACCGGCACTGTATGGACTTTATGAGGTAGCCCGATGCACACCGCTTTTTCTTCTCCGTCTTCTGCCCCTGCCGCCCCCTTGATGCCGGTCTCTGATGCCATTCAGGAGCGGTTTATCCGTCTGCCTGAAGTGATCCACCTGTGCGGCCTTTCACGCTCGACAATTTACGACCTCATCAGCAGGGAGGCATTCCCAAAACAAATTTCGCTCGGGGGTAAAAATGTGGCGTGGGCGCAGTCTGAAATTACCGCATGGATGGCGGATCGTATCGCTGAACGCAACCGGGATTGCGACGCATGATGATGGCCGCTCAGCAAAAAGCCCCTTTTTACGCTCATTCATGTTCTCAGCACCGCAAAGAGTTCAAGTTCAGGCTCGCCGAGCATACCCGGGACATAAAACATACAATTGCCGCTTTCGAGCATGTCGATGGCCTGGGGATGAGACACATCAAGACTGAAATACTGATTCTCCAGACGCAGCGGAATAGCTGCCGGCACATGACGCAGCGGTGTCAGCGGCACCCCGATACGTGAGGAATTGACGATCCCTCTGACATAATCCGGGCTACCCACTTTGCACTGGCGTGGAAACTGCTCCTGCAACTGCGCCACGCGCGGCATCACCAGGCCGATATAGCGGGAGTCGTCGGTGTCGCGGAAAGATTTCCACTTGATGTATTCGGCGCGGTCGAAGTAGTTGCCGATATCTTTAATCGCAGCGACCTCTTCCATGGAGTCTTTGAGGAAGAATGCCGGGCCGACGGAGCCGATAAACGGCATATGCGAGGCGGCGGACACTTTAGAAATGTTGCGCAGCAGCGCTATATCCTGCGGGCTGGCGTCAAACTCATAAGAGGAGATCACGGAGCCAATCGGTTCGCCGCCCGGGGTGTCGTATTCGGCGGTGTAGGTGTGCCAGTAGAGACCGCTCTGGATCAGTTCAGGCGCGTCTTCGAAGTCCTGTCGCAGATCGTCTTTCGAGACGTCGAGGATTTCAGTTTTCACGTTCTGGCGATAGTCGGTGCTGTCCACCAGTTGCTTCAGGCCGCGCCACAGGGACTCCACTTTCTGGAACGCTTCGTGGTGCATCACCGCATCCAGCTGGCGGCTAATCTGGTAATCCAGCTCGGCGATATGGTAGTCAATCAGAGCTTTGTCGAGCTTCTCCACGGGCTCGCCGGATTTGCGTATGCAGTCCATAAAGACCTGCATCGCCGCCGTCAGGCGCTCGCCAGCCGGCGCGTCAGAGAGCGCGGCATCATCCAGAAACGCATTGATATCACCCAGGCTGGAGGCCGGGGTCAGGTTGATTTTTTCAAACAGGGAGGCGTAAACGCCCTCTTTTTCCAGTACGGTGGTCTGCCCCTGCGCGGAGGCGGTTTCGGTATTTACAGACATCAGCATATTCCCGTTTAATCCATTAAATAACGCACGCCGCTTATTTCGGGGCCAGTGCGCTCATTTCGTCGCGTAATTCCTGAGACAGCGCCGGGTCTTTAAGAATTTTTTCGAGTTCTTTTCTGAAAGTAGCGTTATCAAGGAGGTTGGATTTGAGGTCGCGTAATAAGTTACGCATCGCCAGCATAGCGCGGAGCTGAGGTATTTGGCGGGCAACCTGCTCAGGTTCGAAATCTTTCATACCGGAGAAACTCAGTTTCACGCTCTCTTCTGAGCCATCATCTGCAAGGGTATTTTTAACAGTCAGCTTCACCTCCGGGTTAAATTCCGAAAGTACGCTGTCGAAGTTATTCTTATTAATGTCTATCTTTTCTCTTTCAGATAATGGGCGGTTCTCTTTGCCATTACTGAAATCACCAACGGTGAGGAGCTTAAGCGGCAGTTCAATTTTCTTCTGCGCGCCACCTGTATGCAGGCTTAATTTAAGGTTAATGCGTGCCTTGGGCACTTCGTTCTGGAACGTATCGGCCATAGCAGTCCCTTCCTTGAGGAATGATTGTTGAAAACAGTGACGTTTCTTTACAAAACCATACTAGGATAAAACACTACGTTAGATCAACTCGCTAGATCTTAAAACCAACAAACAATCATGATTAAGATTTTTAATCTAATAAATAACAAAGAAAACCAGGCTCGCGTTGAAAACAAAAAATAATTACCATTAATTTATAAAGAACCAATAATAATGTCATTTATATGAAAGATAGCAAATTTATATTTAAATGAGCCGATTTTATTGACTCTGATCAACGTATAATCGCGATAACGGAAACTCATAAAAAAATAATATATTTCTGATATCCATATACATTTACAACTTATTCTGTTACGAAAATCACTAACAGGAAAGTCCGCCACTGAACTTTCCTGTCATTACCAATATTGATAAAACAGGCCATGTAAAATATCACCATAGTTAAATCTGCGCCAATCCGCAGTTGATCAGAAAAGTTAAATAAGAATATGGAAACACATCTCCCCCCTGCTTCACAGCTACAGACAGATGGGCGAAAGAAAGCGCACTAGACATTTCAGGGCCGTTTATAATATTGACGCTTATATTTCGTCGGTGTCATCTGGTTACTTGCACCATGCCGACCCATATTTCGATGGAATAAAAAATATGGCTTTGGGCTTCTTCCTACGGTCTTAGGTACCGGCCTGAGTCTTTATTCCCGCACTTTTCCTCACGCCAGCCCCGGTTTATTCCGTACTGATAGCCGTTATCGCAGAAGTCGGGGTAGCCCTGCGATAACCATTAACGCATCCTGATCCCAGCCAGAACGGCTTAATTTTTCTGCTCCGCTTATGGCTCGCCTGATAACGTCGTGAACAGGGTTGCCGAAGCCTGGTAAGCTTCAGTACCCCTGTAAAAAGGCAACGTGGAGGGTTGAGCAAAACACCCCTTCTTACCGCTTAAGAGACTTCCTCAGCATCAGCCGGTAATCACGCACCTCGCCTTTCTTTTCAAGCTCAACGAGCTGGTAGCCGTTTTTAACCAGCATTATCAGCATGCCTGGAAAGCTATTACGCGTTTTAACCGTTATGCTTTTATAGCCATTTTCGGTCGCCCAAATTTCCTGCGCATCCAGCAACGCCTGTGCGACGCCCTCCCTGCGATATTCCGGCAGCACGCCGCCGAGCCAGCTGTAGAAGTTATCTTCATCCAGCGCATAACCAAGCTTAAAACCGGCCGCTTCTCCGGCTACGTAAGCCATCAGCGCGCAGGAAACAGCAGCCCCTGTGCGCTGGCGCAGCGCTGCTTTATCCAGCGGCTGAGAGAACTCCGGGATACGATGATACAGGCTCACCATTTCATCCTGCGTGGCGTGGGTAATGATAACGGGCATAGCGCTTTTGTCCGGTTGCAAAAAGCAAAGTTTAAAGCGAGAGACGGCAACAAGTAACCCGCTGATTTGTTTGGCTCGTTTCTCCCGGTTCCGTTTTGCGCGGTAATTGTTATAAAAGTGTAACAATCCATCCCTACACTGGCTTGCGTTGTTCGACCGCCCCTCTGGCAGCACATGACAGGAAGCCACTATGAGCAGACCATTAATCAAAAAAGAACACAGTGAAGAAATCAGCAACCGCAGCAGCAACCCGGTCTTTTCCGAGGTTGCCGATGCCTTTCTTTCCCGCCGCCGCTTTTTGCAGCTGGGGGTGGTGGCAGGCGCCGCTGTCTCTTTTCCTTTATTACTGAAGTCTGAAAACGCACTGGCCGCCGCTGGCGCCAGCCCGTCAAAAATCGCCAAAGCGGTATCGCTGGGTTTTACCAGCATCCCGGTTTCGACTGAAGATACGGTGATTGTGCCGCAGGGGTATGTCGCCCGTCCGTTCTACCGCTGGGGTGACGCGGTGGGGCTGAAGGGCAATCTGCCGGAATTTAAAAAAGATGGCAGCAATACCACCGACGAGCAGGCCGCGCAGGCAGGCATGCATCATGACGGCATGGCGTGGTTCAGCCTGCCGCAGGGCGGCGAAAGCGCAGAGCACGGACTGCTGGCGATGAACCATGAATACATCGACAACGGCATGCTGTTTAAAGATGGCGTGGCGAACTGGAGCGCCGATAAAGCGCGCAAAGGCCAGAACGCCATGGGTGTATCGGTCATTGAAGTGAAGAAAAACGGCCAACAGTGGGAAGTGGTGCGCCCTTCTTCTTTCGCCCGCCGCATTACCGTTAATACGCCGATGCAGCTCAGCGGCCCGGCCCGCCACAATGACCTGATGAAAACCGCCGCCGACAGCAAAGGCGAAGTGGTGCTGGGCACCATGCAGAACTGTGCGAACGGCCATACGCCGTGGGGCACTTACCTCACCTGCGAAGAAAACTGGTCCGATATTTTTGTGAAAAAGGGCGAGATGAACGCCCTGGAAAAACGCTACGGCATCAGCGACAGCGACGACTCGTACCGCTGGAATGAAGTGGACGAGCGCTTCAGCGTTGATAAAACCCCGAACGAGCCAAACCGCTTCGGTTGGGTGGTGGAGATTGACCCGTATAACCCGACTTCCACGCCGCGCAAGCACACTGCGCTGGGGCGCATCAAGCATGAAGGCGCCGCAGTAACCCTCGCGCCGGATAACCGCGTGGTCGTCTACATGGGTGACGACCAGAAATTCGAATACATCTATAAGTTTGTCTCAGATAAAAAATATGACCCGGCGAACCGTGAAGCGAACCTGTCGCTGCTGGAATCCGGCACGCTGTACGTGGCGAAATTCAACGAAGACGGCAGCGGCGAATGGCTGCCGCTGGTGCACGGCCAGAACGGCCTCGACAGCAGCAACGGCTTTGCAAACCAGGGCGATCTGCTGATTAAAACCCGCATGGCCGCGGATGTTGTCGGCGCAACGAAAATGGACCGCCCGGAATGGATTGCCGTCGACCCGCACGCTGCCGGCAGCGTCTACTGTACGCTGACCAACAACAGCGACCGCGGCAAAGAAGGCAAAGCGCCGGTGGATGCCGCCAACCCGCGCGCCAATAACGTTTTCGGCCATATCATGCACTGGGTGGAAGAGAACAGCGACCCGGCCTCCCCGCGCTTTAAGTGGGATATTCTGGTTATGGCGGGCCGCACCGATGGCGACGACGAAAAAGCGAAAGGCTCAATGAAAGGCGCCGCGTTCGGCAGCCCGGACGGCCTTTCTTTCGATCCGCGCGGCGTGCTCTGGATCCAGACTGATGTCTCCTCCAGCACCATCAACAAAAAAGCGTACGAAGGAATGGGCAACAACCAGATGGTGGCGACGATCCCTGGCAGCAATGAATATCGTCGCTTCCTGACCGGTCCGCGTGGCTGCGAAATTACCGGCATCGCCTTCACGCCGGATAACCGCACGCTGTTTATCAATATTCAGCACCCGGGCGAAGGCGGCGACGACCTCACCGACCCGGCGAACCCGACCGCGGTTTCAACGTGGCCGGATGGCGACAAAGCAGGACGCCCGCGCTCTTCTACGGTGGTTATCACCAAAGCCGACGGCGGCATTATCGGCACCTGATCCCCCGCAACGAAAAGAGGCCCACAGGGCCTCTTTTTTTATACCCGGTGGCCGGGATTATTCTCTGAAAGGGCGTTAGCCGCACAGACAAACGCCAGATGGCTCAGTCCGAGCGGCATATTGCCGCGCCAGCTCTGCGTTCGCGTATCGTACATCTCATTGAAGATCTGAATATTCCCGGTGTTGCAAAGGGTATCCAGGATCTCCTCCAGATCTTTCTGCGCCTGGGCGGTTTTTTTCAGCTCCGCCAGCGCCTCGATGCGCCAGAAGGCGCAGGCGACAAACGTACTCTCTTCCACCTCGACGCCGGAATAGCGGTAAAGCATCGGGCTGTTGTGGCCAAGCTCCTGGTAAATCGCTTCCAGCGTGGCCAGCATACGCTTGCGGTTAACCTTGCTGCCGTAATAGTGCGTGAGAGTGATGGCGGCATCCAGGCGGTCGCTGCCCGGGTAAAAGGTGTAAGCCTGGCGGGATTCGCTCCAGCAATGCTCTTCCACCCAGTCGCGGATGCGGTCGCGCTCGCGCGCCCAGCGCCCTTTCCATGTCGGCTCGATATGGCCGCCTTCCGCCAGCGCTACCGCCTGGTCCAGCGCCAGCCAGCAGGCCATTTTCGAATGGGTATAATGTTGCTCTTCGGGCAGTTCCCAGATGCCGGAATCGCGCTGGCGCCAGGAGTCTGCGCAGCGGTTCGCCAGATGTCCCAGCAGGCGTGAAGTCGCCAGATCCAGCACATGCCCGACATCAATAAAGAGCCGCGCGGTGGCCAGCAAATCGCCATACATGCTGAGCTGCTGCTGCGTGCGGGCGTTGTTGCCCACCCGCACCGGTTTTGTGCCCCGGTAGCCTTCCAGCTCCGGATAATGTTCTTCGGGCACCCAGTCGCCCTGTAGCGTATAGCAGGCGCGCAGCTCGCCGTCGTGACGCATAATGGTGGAAGTGAGCCAGGAGAACGCCGCCTTACAATCTTCCAGCGCTCCCAGGTACACGAACGACTTAATAATCAGGCAGGCGTCGCGTACCCAGGCGTAGCGGTAATCATAATTTTTCTCTTTGCCGAGGCCTTCCGGCAGCGAACTGGTGGCGGAAGCCGCCAGCGCCCCGGTCGGCGCGTACCAGAGAAACTTCAGCGCCAGCGCCGAGCGCTTAACGTGTTTCGGGAACGGCCCTTCCCAGGTGAGGTTGTTGACCCAGTCGCACCAGGCGGCGTGGCTGGTTTCAATACGCTGGTCGATTTTTTCCACCGGCGGCACCGCCAGCGGCTCTTTCTCGGTCGCCACCAGCCCGACGATAGCGCGGGAGCCGGGCGACGTAGTCAGTGTCGCCACCAGACCTTCGTCATCGCTGCGATCGATAACAATCTCATCGGAAAAGCGCGGCATGACCATCAGGTCGGCCACATGAAACACGGGCTTATCCTGCACCCGGTCAAGCCACGGCGAGAGCTTCTCCGCCTGGGTGCCAAGCTTCAGCTCCAGGCGCAGCCGCACTTCGCCTTTTATCCCTTCCACGCGGCGCGCCAGTTCGCTCCAGGGCAGGCGCCCGGCAAAGGTGCTGTTCACAGACTCGGTAATTAATACTTCGCCGGAAGCGGTTTTATAACGCGTCTCCAGCACATTGCTGTCGTCACGGTAACTGCGTGACATCTCCCACTCCTCTTCCGGCGCAAGCGTAAAAAAGCCGCCCAGCCCGGCGTCGAGGATGCGGTCAAACAGTGGCGGAGAATCCAGGTTGGGCACGCACCACCAGTCGATGGATCCATCAGGCGCTATCAAAGCAACCGAGCGGCCTTCACCAATGGCGGCGTAATCACCCAGTTCGGCGTAGCCTTCTTCTCTGGCCGGAGAGCGATAAGTCTTGTTTTTCACGTAGTGCCGGTTCCTTGATAACAAAAATAATCCGTTGTCCTTCAGGCAAGGGAAAGACAGTGAAACGGTGCTGCTTTTCAGCATAGTACATCTGTGATCGCCATCACTGAGGAAGGAGGCAGAGAGAGAAACGGGCAAAAGTGAAAGGCGTTTAACGTGCTGTTAAGAAAAGGCTTTTACCGTTCGTCAGCGGCTCGATGAATTATCCTGCGCATTTTTTTGCAACTTTACCGCTTTCTACTACCTTTGGTGGTAGTCACTGGCTGAACTTTTTTGTCGCTACGCTGCGTCATACTTTTACAATCATGCTCATTTGTTATAGGTCCGCAAAATGAACGTCTCCAGCAAAACCGTCATTATCCTTAACTGTCTGGCTGCCGCAGGTCTCTTGTTAACCCTTTCAGTGCGTTTTCAATGGCTGTAATTTTGCGTATTGCACCTTAAGAGATGCTGCGGTCTGTCTGCCGCGCCCATGAAAAAAGCCCGCTAATGCGGGCTTTCTTGTTTCTGCGGCTTACGGGCAGGCTTAGTGGCGCGTCTGCACCCAGAAAGCGTGAATAAGGCCCGGGATATAGCCCAGCAGCGTCAGGAGGATATTCAGAATAAACGCCCAGCCAAAACCTTTACCAAGCAGTACGCCCAGCGGCGGCAGAATAATAGTAAAAATGACTCTCCAGAATCCCATAGTTACTCCTGTATTGTCTTTTGCAGGTTCTTGTTAAAACATCAATTTTTATTGAGTTTAGCTGCTGTGAGGCAAATCGCTACCTGCCATACAGGACTTTACGGTTGTTAACGCGGCTATACAGAGGATAAACGAGGCGATTATCCCGGGTCGGGATTAAAAAACCACCGGCATACGGTTATCGCGCTCCTTATTACTTTACTGGGGGGTGTAACATGACCACGCTATCCCGCCAGAACAGACCCCCTGGCGCTGCGCAAAACCCGCCTCGCGGCCCTTTCGCGCGCACGGCCTCGGTTTATCCACGCTCAGCGCAAGCGACTGGCGTTTCCGCTGCACAAATCTGGCCAGGCCGCTGTGTTCACAGGCAGAGGAAGCATCAGGACGCAGCCAGCCTGTTCGCGTGACGCGACGCAGACCGACGAAACGCCTGACATGCAGGCCACTTAAACATTTCGTTATCTTATTAATAACAAAAGCATTACCGATCCGCTTGTCGGCACGCATTCGCCTGCGCTAATGTTATTGAACAACATCAACAATTCAGGAGGTAAATATGTTTCAGCCAGGCGATCTGGTGCAGCCGCGTCTCGGCGGGCCAAAGCTCAAAGTTCTGGAAGTTCACAGCGACCAGGTTGTCGCCGTGCGCGCCGATGACGAAAACGGCGAAAAATTTACGCTGAAGGCGGCGGATATCGCGCTTTATAAAGAAGACGGCGATTTCGGCGTGTGCTAAAAGCCAGCCCCCTCCAGAGAGGGGGTTCTTATTCCACTGGCTCCCGCTTCTCTTCTGCATCTGCCTGCCAGCGCGCCAGCGCCATGTAAGCGCTCCAGTCCCGGTAGAGCATCACGATTTTTCCACGCAGTTCCGTCAGCGCCGCTTCACTGTACTGGTTAATAGCGCCGCGCTGCTCGTCGCAAAAATGGCTTTTTATATCGACAAAGATCTGGCGTAAAGACGGGGGGATCTGCCGGGCCGACGTCGCAGTCAGAAAGACCAGCCAGAAGCGCAGCAGGCGTGTTCCTGGCTCCCCTTCGCCGCAAAGCGCAATAAGCGCCTCTTCTAATGCCGCCAGTCTCTGCGCGTAACTCTTTAACATTGTCTTTTCCTCAACGCTTAACATGGCGCCCAGCATAGCGCTGCGTTACTGGCGTTGGGGTTAGTTTGCTTAAACTCTTTTTTGCCGCCCGCTTATCAAATAAAGCGCATCAATAGATGAAGCCTTGCGGCGCACGGGATTGCCTCTATACACATTGCATAAAAACAGTCATGAAATGAATAAAATTTCACTGTATCTGTCAGCATAAAACACTAACAAAAGTGCTTTATCAGGATTAATCATTGCCGGTAGGCCTGAATCGTTTCATTCACCACATTCTGCTCCGTAAAAGAAAAGGTCAGTGCTTTCCTGCACAATGAATAATATCCACAACAGCAGTTAACCTGCTGTTTATAAAATACTTATTTTGCAAAGCAACTAAAAATCATGACTAACCTGTCCAAATGCTTTGTTAAGAGCATTTTGTTAACCAAACGGCTTTAAATAAAAATAAATCGCTAATTGTATGTTAATAGGCAGTCATATAAGCTGATGTTATACGCAACCCCCTTTGCATAACACTATCCAGCAGCCATCTGGCTGGGTTTTTGCGCCATTGATTCTCAGGAGTAATAAAAGATGTTTTCGCCGCATTCTCGCCTGCGTCACGCCGTTGCCGACACGGTCGCCATGGTAGTGTATTGCTTCGTCGTGGGGATGATGATTGAAATTTTTATCTCCGGGATGAGTTTTCAGCAATCGCTCTCTTCGCGCCTGGTTTCCATTCCGGTGAATATCGTTATCGCCTTTCCCTATGGGGTTTATCGCGATCTGATCCTGCGCCAGGCGCAGCGTCTGAGCCCGGCGCGAACGGTAAGAAGCCTTGCGGATATGCTGGCGTATGTCACGTTCCAGTCGCCGGTTTACGCAGCGATATTGCTTTTCGTCGGCGCGGACTGGCAGCAAATCGTCACGGCGGTTAGCTCAAATATGGTGGTATCAATGCTGATGGGCGCGGCTTATGGCTATTTTCTGGAATATTGCCGCCGCCTGTTCCGGGTGAGCGCCGCGCCAGTGAGCGCCGAAGCGTGAGAAATGCCTGAAGGGTAAAGCGTCAAAGAAGCGCGACAGGGTAAAGCCTGTCGCGTTTTTTATTGCGGCTCGCCAAAAAGGCCGGAGAGATAGCGCTCCAGCGCCATGCGTGAACTAAAACCGTGCGGGATCCCGTAATGTTCCTGCGCTTCGCCGCCCAGGTAGAGAGGAAACTGCTGGTAGTGATCGCAGGTTTTCATTTCCGAAGCGGGTTCTGCCAGCGATGAGCTGCGCTCTTTCAGCGTCGGATGAATAATCAGCGCCGTACGGCCCATCCGCGCTTCGCGATTCACATAGACATAATTTTCACCGCGGCGGTAACCGTAGGTTTTGGGCGTCACCACATCCATCGTAAAGCCAGCTTTTTCCAGAACGCGCGCCACCTCGTCGGGTCGTAAATACATACCTTTTCCTCGTCATTTTCTTACTGCATCGCAACCTTACAATAAGCAGCATTAGCAGGGCTTTCGGAAAAGTCCATAAACGCCCGCACAAGGCGTGACGGGCTTCAAGCGGCAAAAATGTGGTCTACACTGTTAACTACATGACTGAAAAGGGAGGATTCACAATGGCTGATAAATTTACCCGTAATGATGCCCGCGAAGGCGTACAGGAAATTAACGACGATGTGAGCCGTCTGGCAGATTCGCTGGAAGAGGTGCTGAAGTCCTGGGGCAGCGATGCCAAAGACGAAGCGGACAACGCCCGTCGCAAAGCGGAGTCGCTGCTGCGCGAAACCCGCGCCCGTATGCAAGGCCGTAATCGCGTTTCGCAGGCAGCCTGCGACGCCGTAGGCTGCGCCGACACGTTCGTGCGTGAAAAACCGTGGTGCAGCGTCGGCATCGGCGCGACCGTCGGTCTGGTGCTTGGCGCTCTGCTGGCTGGTTCTTCCTGCCGTCGCTAAGAAATTTCCCTCCCCGGTTTTGCCGGGGAGCGTTATTTTAAGGCTTCGCGCAGCGCGCGGGCCTGCTTTCTCGCCTGTTCCGGCGAGACAATATTGGTAAAGCTCATCAGCAACCCGCTCTCTCCTTTGTGTGCCATGCGCCAGTCGCTTATCGCCTGTACCGCAAGCCCTGCCTTTACCGCTTTACTCGCCATTTCGCTGTCGTTTCCGGTTACCGGCACCACAAGCTGAATGCCGCCCTGCTGCGGCGTGACCGCAAAGCCCTGCTCCGCCAGCGCGCTTTCCAGCCACTGACGACGCTGCCCATAACAGTGGCGCATTTTCTTCAGGTGCCGCCAGAAATGCCCCTCGCGGATAAAGTCGGCAATGGTGTGTTGATAAAGCGGCGGCACCGTGCACGGCAGGTGTTGCGCCACCTGGCGAAACGCGGCCACGCACTGCGGCGGCGCCACCAGCCAGGCGGTGCGCAGCGCCGGAAAAAGCGATTTGCTGAAGGTGCCTGCGTAGATCACACGCTGCGGCGCATCGAGACTTTTTACCGGCGGCAACGGTTTGCCGTGATAGCGGAACTCGCTGTCGTAATCGTCTTCTATCACCCAGCGATCGTTAAGCGCCGCCCAGTCGAGCAGTTCGCGGCGGCGCGGCAGCGAAAGCGCCACGCCCAGCGGGCTCTGGTGCGCTGGCGTGATAAGCGCGAACCGGGCGTCCGGGTAGCGTTGATTTCCCTGGCGAATATCCATGCCTTCGCTATCCACCGCCACCGGGCAGAAGCGCAGCCCCGCCTGCGCCAGCACCGGACGAATAAACGGAAAGCCGGGATCTTCCAGCAAAATGCCCTCACCCGGCTGCGCCAGCGCGCGCAGCGCAAGGGTCATCGCCATGCTGTAGCCTGCGGTAATGAACACCTGTTCCGGCTGGCAATCGATGCTGCGCGAAAAGCGCAGGTAATCGACAATGGCCTGACGCAGCACGGCTTCCCCCTCGCACGGCGGCGCGGCCAGGTCAAAGCGGGTTTGCAGCCGCAACCGGCGTCCCATCAGGCGCGACCAGAGCGCGCGCGGGAAGGCGTCGAGCGCGGGCAGGCCCATCTGAAACGGCAGCGGCTCGCGGTTGCCGGCAGGCGGCGCGCTTGTGGTGAAAGCGGGTTGCGCGGGCGAGAGCGTCTGGCTGACGAAGGTCCCCGCCTGCCCGCGCCGTTCCAGCCATCCTTGCGCCGCCAGATCGCCATACGCGTTTTCAATGGTGGCGCGGGCAACGCCCATCTCCAGGGCCATCGTCCGGCTGGAAGGAAGCCGACTGCCCGGCAAAAGCTCGCCGCTGAGGATAGCCTGCGTAAGCTGACGGGCAATCTGTTGATAACGCGGCAGCGCATGCCTGGCTGCGTCCTTTTCCTGCTTCATGGTCTGTCCGCCTCTGTTATTTTCATAAACCATCGCAGACCATTACAGGATGCAGACCTGCTTGCCAACCTCTTATTTTCTTTCTTAACGGTTCCGTTATCTCGCTCTGCGCCCTTTTTTGACGGGCTTTCACGCTCCGGGGCCGGTATGCCGTTGCGTTGGACATCCCTCTTACATCAATCGAAAAATCCCATATATTGCGTGGTTGAAAGTAATGGCAACTATATCTAGTATTTCCTTTAATAACGACTCCCCTGCTTCCTCGCGTCTGCGCGGCAGCATTCTACTTATAAGGGAAATACGAATCATGCGCATACTCATTTACACCCGCAATGACTGTGTACAGTGCCACGCCACTAAAAGGGCCATGGAAAGCCGTGGTTTGCGCTTTGAGCTGATCAACATCGACGAACAGCCGCACGCCGCAGACGAGCTGCGCGCCCAGGGCTTTCGCCAGTTGCCGGTAGTGGTGACAGATGAAACCAGCTGGAGCGGCTTTCGCCCCGACATGATCAACCGCCTGCGCCCCGGCGGCGGTCTTGCGGCCAGCGCATGAGCGCGCTGGTCTACTTCTCCAGCGCGTCGGAAAACACACACCGTTTTATCACGCGCCTGGGGTTGCCGGCTGAGCGTATCCCGCTCGATATGCACAGCCGGTTGCAGGTAGACGAGCCTTATATCCTGGTGGTGCCCACTTACGGGGGCGGCGGTACGGCAGGCGCTGTGCCGCGCCAGGTGATTCAGTTTCTTAACGATGAACATAACCGTTCGCTGTTGCGAGGCGTGATTGCCGCCGGCAACCGTAACTTTGGCGACGGTTTCTGCCGCGCCGGGGATGTCATCGCCCAAAAATGTCACGTGCCTTACCTCTACCGTTTTGAGCTGATGGGCACGCAGGCCGATATCGACAATGTGCGTAAGGGAGTAAGCGAATTTTGGCAACGACAGAAATCACCCGCGTAGCGCAGAGCGCGCCGGATTATCACGCGCTGAACGCCATGCTGAATCTTTACGATAAAGCAGGCCGCATTCAGTTTGAGAAAGATAAAGAGGCGGTAGCGGCGTTCATGGCCCAGCATGTCTTGCCAAACAGCGTGGCTTTTACACATCCCCAGGCGCGTCTCGACTACCTGGTAGCCGAAGGCTACTACGACAACAGCGTGCTGCAACGCTACAACCCCGATTTCGTACAGAGGCTGTTTGAGCGCGCCCACGACAGCGGCTTTCAGTTTCAGACCTTCCTCGGCGCCTGGAAGTTTTACACCAGCTACACGCTGAAAACCTTCGATGGCAAACGCTATCTTGAGCATTTCGAAGATCGCGCCTGCATGGTGGCGCTCACCCTCGGTCAGGGCGATGAAGCGCTTGCCAGCCAGCTGCTCCAGGAAATAGTAAGCGGCCGCTTCCAGCCCGCGACGCCAACTTTCCTTAACAGCGGAAAAATGCAGCGCGGCGAGCTGGTCTCCTGCTTCCTGTTGCGTATTGAAGACAATATGGAATCCATCGGGCGCGCGGTGAACTCGGCGCTGCAACTCTCCAAACGCGGCGGCGGCGTGGCTTTTTCGCTCTCTAACCTGCGTGAAGCGGGCGCGCCCATTAAGCGCATCGAGAATCAGTCTTCAGGCGTTATTCCCGTTATGAAAATGCTCGAAGACGCCTTCTCTTACGCGAATCAGCTCGGCGCGCGTCAGGGCGCAGGGGCGGTCTACCTGAACGCCCACCACCCGGATATTTTGCGTTTTTTCGATACCAAACGCGAAAACGCCGATGAGAAAATCCGTATCAAGACGCTCTCCCTTGGCGTGGTGATCCCGGACATTACCTTCCAGCTTGCCAAAACCAACGCGCAGATGGCGCTTTTCTCCCCTTATGACGTGGAACGCCTGTACGGCAAGCCGTTTGGCGATATCTCCGTGACGGAAATGTACGAACAACTGGTCGCGGATGAGCGCGTGCGCAAAACGTACATTAACGCCCGGGATTTCTTCCAGACGCTGGCGGAAATTCAGTTTGAGTCCGGCTATCCGTACATCATGTTTGAAGATACGGTTAACCGCGCCAACCCGATTGCCGGACGGGTCAACATGAGCAACCTGTGCTCGGAAATTTTACAGGTCAACAGCCCGTCGACCTATGACGAAAATCTTGACTATGCGCAGGTGGGCAAAGACATCTCCTGCAACTTAGGCTCGCTGAACATCGCTCACACCATGGATTCGCCGGACTTTGGCCGCACGGTGGAGGTGGCGGTACGCGCGCTGACGGCGGTTTCCGACATGAGCCATATCCGCAGCGTGCCGTCGATTGAAGCGGGCAACGCGCAGTCACACGCCATCGGGCTTGGACAGATGAACCTGCACGGTTACCTGGCGCGGGAAGGGATCCCCTACGGCTCGCCGGAAGGGCTCGACTTCACTAATATCTATTTCTACACCATCACCTGGCATGCGCTTAACACCTCGATGAAACTGGCGCGCGAGCGTGGACAGCGCTTCGCCGGGTTTGAGCAGTCGCGCTACGCCAGCGGCGAATATTTCGATAAATACCTTGAGCAGACCTGGCAGCCGAAAACACCCAAAGTGCAGGCGTTGTTCGACCGCGCGGGCATCGTCATTCCCACCCAGGCGATGTGGCGCGAGTTGCGTGAAGCGGTCATGCGCTTTGGCCTTTACAACCAGAACCTACAGGCGGTGCCGCCTACCGGATCTATCTCTTACATTAACCATGCGACATCGAGTATCCACCCGATTGTCTCGAAAATTGAAATTCGTAAAGAGGGAAAAACCGGGCGCGTTTATTACCCGGCGCCCTTTATGACCAACGAAAACCTGGCGCTCTATCAGGACGCCTATGAAATCGGCCCTGAGAAGATCATCGACACCTACGCCGAGGCGACGCGCCATGTCGACCAGGGGTTATCGCTTACCCTTTTCTTCCCGGATACCGCAACCACGCGCGACATCAACAGAGCGCAAATTTACGCCTGGAAGAAAGGCATTAAGACGCTCTACTACATTCGTCTGCGTCAGCTGGCGCTGGAAGGAACCGAAATCGAAGGCTGCGTTTCGTGCGCCCTGTGAGGAAGTAAAATGACCCGTTTAAGCCGCATATCCGCGATTAACTGGAACAAAATCCAGGATGAGAAAGATTTAGAGGTGTGGAACCGTCTGACCAGCAACTTCTGGCTGCCGGAGAAAGTGCCGCTCTCGAATGACATTCCGGCGTGGCAGACCCTGTCCCCGCAGGAACAGCAGTTGACGATCCGCGTCTTTACCGGCCTGACGCTGCTCGACACCATCCAGAACACCATCGGCGCGCCAGCGCTGATGGAAGATGCGGTTACGCCGCACGAAGAGGCGGTGCTTTCCAACGTCAGCTTTATGGAAGCGGTGCATGCCCGCTCTTACAGCTCGATTTTCTCCACGCTCTGCCAGACGAAAGCGGTGGATGCCGCCTACGCCTGGAGCGAAGAGAACGCGCCGCTTCAGCGCAAGGCGCAGATTATCCTTGAGCACTACCGCCGCGACGACCCGCTAAAGAAAAAAATCGCCAGCGTTTTTCTGGAATCTTTTCTTTTCTACTCCGGCTTTTATCTGCCGATGTACTGGTCGAGCCGCGGGCGGCTTACCAATACCGCCGATCTTATTCGCCTGATAATCCGCGACGAAGCCGTACACGGTTATTACATTGGCTACAAATACCAGCAGGGGCTTGCGAAAGCAGATGCCGCGCGCCGCGAGGAGCTGAAAAGCTTCGCGCTGGATTTACTGATGGATCTCTATGACAACGAGCTGGCTTACACCGAAGCGCTGTATGGCGATGTCGGCTGGACAGACGACGTTAACGCGTTTCTCTGCTACAACGCTAACAAGGCGTTAATGAACCTGGGTTACGAGGCGTTATTCCCGGCGGAAATGGCGGAAGTTAACCCGGCAATCCTCGCCGCGCTTTCGCCTAACGCCGATGAAAACCATGACTTTTTCTCCGGCTCCGGTTCATCTTATGTTATGGGCAAAGCGGTGGAAACGGTCGACGAAGACTGGGATTTTTAATTCTCTCCGGCACGCCAATAATCGCCTTATTTTCGTGCCGGTTATTTTCCCTTCCTCACCTTTTTTTGGCGCTATTATTTCATTGCTATTACAGGCAACTATTTCCTCTGATTACCCCGATAAACAACGGTAATTTCCGCTAAATCGCCCTGCGCCTGAAGAAAACCTCCCAATAATTTCATTCGCGCTCAGCCCTTATATCATGGGGGCTTCAGCCGATTATGACGAACAAATGACGGGTAGCATTCGACATTAAGGGTTGTCTCAGAATCTGAGTATGCTAGGGTATAGCCCGATCATTATTTCCATCAGGAATTATTTAGCGCATAAAATAACAGGAACGCTGATATTGCATGGCAATTAAATTAGAAATCAAAAATTTGTATAAAATATTTGGAGAGAATCCACATCGCGCCTTTAAATATATAGATAAAGGTTTGTCGAAAGCAGAAATTCTGGAAAAGACCGGGCTGTCTGTTGGCGTAAAAGACGCCACTCTGGCCATTGAAGAAGGCGAGATATTCGTGATCATGGGATTATCCGGCTCCGGAAAATCCACTCTGGTTCGCCTTCTCAATCGCCTGATTGAACCCACCCGCGGGCAGGTGCTGATTGATGGCGTGGATATCGCCACGGTTTCAGACGCCGAGCTTCGCGAGGTGCGCAGGAAAAAGATTGCGATGGTCTTTCAGTCCTTTGCCCTGATGCCGCACATGACGGTGGTGGACAATACCGCTTTCGGCATGGAGCTGGCGGGCGTGCCGCAGAAAGCGCGCCTTGAAAAAGCGCTCGACGCGCTGCGTCAGGTGGGCCTTGAAAATTACGCGCACGCTTACCCCGATGAACTTTCCGGCGGCATGCGCCAGCGCGTTGGTCTTGCCCGCGCGCTGGCTATTAATCCTGATATTTTATTAATGGATGAAGCATTCTCAGCCCTCGACCCGTTAATTCGTAATGAAATGCAGGACGAATTAATTAAATTACAGGCGAAGCATCAGCGCACCATTGTATTTATTTCTCACGATCTCGATGAAGCCATGCGTATTGGCGACCGTATCGCCATTATGCAAAATGGTGAAGTGGTGCAGGTCGGTACGCCGGATGAAATACTTAATAATCCGGCAAATGATTATGTGCGCACCTTCTTTCGCGGCGTGGATATTAGCCAGGTTTTCAGCGCCAAAGATATTGCCCGTCGTACTCCTGTAGGGTTATTGCGTAAAACGCCCGGTTTCGGGCCGCGTTCGGCAATGAAATTATTGCAGGATGAGGACCGGGAATTTGGTTACGTGATCGAACGCGGCAATAAATTTGTCGGCACGGTTTCTATTGATTCCCTTAAAGCGGCGCTGGCGGCAGGCCAGGGGCTGGATAACGCCCTGCTGGAAGCTCCGGCGGCGGTTAACGCTGAAACGCCGCTTAGCGAACTGCTCTCGCCGGTCGGAATGGCGCCCTGCGCCGTGCCGGTAGTCGGCGAAGAGCAGCAGTACATCGGCATTATCTCCAAAGGAATGCTGTTGCAGGCTTTAGATCGCGAGGGGGCAACCAATGGCTGATCAAAACAATCCGTGGGATACCAGCGCCACGAGCGCCACTGAAACCGCCGCGGCCAGCAACGGCGCTGACGCATGGGGCAGCCCGACGCCCGCGCCCGACGGCGGCAGCGCCGACTGGCTTACCAGCGCGCCTGCGCCGCAGCCGGAGCATTTCACGCTTCTCGATCCGTTCCATAAGACGCTGATCCCGCTGGACAGCTGGGTGACGCAGGGGATCGACTGGGTAGTGTTGCATTTCCGTCCGCTGTTTCAGGGCATTCGCGTGCCGGTGGATTATATCCTCAGCGCTTTCCAGCAGTTGCTGCTGGGCATGCCCGCGCCGGTAGCGATTCTTATCTTCGCGCTGCTGGCCTGGCAGATTTCAAGCTTCGGCATGGGGGTAGCGACGCTGGTTTCCCTCGTCCTTATCGGCGCCATCGGCGCCTGGTCCCAGGCGATGGTGACGCTGGCGCTGGTGCTGACCGCCCTGCTCTTCTGCGTGGTGATAGGGTTGCCGCTCGGCATCTGGCTTGCCCGCAGTCCGCGCGCGTCAAAGATTATTCGCCCGCTGCTGGACGCCATGCAAACCACTCCCGCGTTTGTTTACCTGGTGCCCATCGTCATGCTGTTCGGCATCGGCAACGTGCCGGGCGTAGTGGTAACCATTATTTTCGCCCTGCCGCCGGTGGTGCGCCTGACTGTCCTCGGCATAAACCAGGTGCCGGCGGATTTGATCGAGGCGGCGCGCTCCTTTGGCTCAAGCCCGCGCCAGATGCTGTTTAAAGTGCAACTGCCGCTGGCGATGCCGACCATCATGGCGGGCATTAACCAGACGCTGATGCTGGCGCTCTCAATGGTGGTGATCGCCTCGATGATAGCCGTGGGCGGTCTCGGCCAGATGGTGCTGCGCGGCATTGGCCGTCTCGACATGGGGCTTGCGACCGTGGGCGGCGTGGGGATTGTTATCCTCGCGATTATCCTTGACCGCCTGACCCAGGCGGTGGGCCGCGACGCGCGAAGCCGCGGCAACCGCCGCTGGTACGCCACCGGGCCGCTGGGCCTGCTGACCCGTCCCTTCATCCGTTAACGCTTTTGCCCGGCGGCGCGTTTCGCCGGGCGCCTTTCCTTAAGGCGGCCATGCCGCCGTCACACCTGAAGATAAAAGGAATAACGATGCGACATTCTGTTCTTTTCGCCACAGCCTTTGCCACACTCGTTAGCACTACCGCTTTCGCCGCCGACCTGCCGGGTAAGGGCGTGACGGTACAACCGGTGCAGAGCACCATTTCTGAAGAGACATTCCAGACGCTGATTGTCAGCCGCGCGCTGGAGAAGCTCGGCTACACCGTTAACAAGCCAAGCGAAGTGGATTACAACGTGGGTTATACCTCTATTGCTTCCGGCGATGCGACCTTTACCGCCGTAAACTGGCAACCGCTGCACGATGACATGTACGCCGCAGCAGGCGGCGATAATAAATTTTATCGCGAAGGCGTCTATGTGACGGGCGCGGCGCAGGGCTACCTTATCGACAAAAAAACCGCTGAGCAGTATCACATTACCAATATCGCGCAGCTTAAAGATCCGAAAATCGCGAAGCTGTTTGACAGCAACGGCGACGGCAAAGCGGACATGATGGGCTGCACGCCAGGCTGGGGTTGCGAAGCGGTAATTAACCACCAGAACGAAGCGTTCGATCTGGCGAAAACCGTGACCGTGAACCACGGCAACTATGCCGCGATGATGGCGGACACCATCGCCCGCTTTAAAGAAGGCAAGCCGGTGCTTTACTACACCTGGACGCCATACTGGGTAAGCGACGTGCTCAAGCCGGGTAAAGACGTAGTCTGGTTGCAGGTGCCGTTCTCTTCCCTGCCGGGCGAGCAAAAAGGCATCGACACTAAACTGCCGAACGGCGCTAACTATGGCTTCCCGGTGAACACCATGCATATTGTCGCCAATAAAGCCTGGGCGCAGAAAAACCCGGCGGCGGCGAAGCTGTTTGCGGTAATGAAGCTGCCGATCACCGACATCAACGCCGAGAACGCGATGATGCACACCGGCAAATCTTCCGAAGCGGATATTCAGGGTCACGTTGACGGCTGGATCAAAGCCCACCAGCAGCAGTTCGACGGCTGGATCAAAGAAGCGCTGGCCGCGCAAAAATAATGGCTGACGCGTTTTAAAACACACCCGCCTCTGTGGCGGGTGTGTTGTTTCAGGGCGGCGATAAACCTCTCTGTGCGCTGCTGCTGGCAGGTAACGCTGCGCCTGGCCGCCCGCCAAAAGCACAATCCGACACTTAACATCTTCTCAACAATCTGGCGCTGTCATCAGGTTTGGTTATGATATTGGCTTATGGCAAGGGCATGCCGCCCGTTCATTTCTCAACAATAAAAAAGACCCATGACTACAAAATCTCAAGGGCTTAGCCCGGCGCTTATCGCGCTGATGTCTGTCGCCACCGGCCTTACTGTCGCCAGCAACTATTATGCGCAACCGCTGCTCGACACTATCGCCCGCGCGTTTTCGCTTACCGCCGGCCAGGCCGGGTTTATCGTCACCGCCGCGCAACTGGGCTACGCCGCCGGGCTGCTGTTCCTCGTGCCGCTCGGCGACATGTTTGAGCGGCGTAAAATGATCGTCTCGATGACCCTGCTGGCCGCCGCCGGGATGCTTATCACCGCCAGCAGCCAGTCGCTGGCTATGATGATCCTCGGCACCGCCCTGACCGGCCTTTTCTCGGTGGTGGCGCAAATACTGGTGCCGCTCGCCGCCACGCTCGCCGCGCCGGAAAAACGCGGCAAAGTAGTCGGCACTATTATGAGCGGCCTGCTGCTCGGCATCCTGCTGGCGCGCACCGTGGCGGGGCTGCTGGCAAGCCTTGGCGGCTGGCGCACCGTTTACTGGGTGGCGACCGTGTTAATGGTTATTATGGCGCTTGCGCTCTGGCGCGGCCTGCCGGCGGTGAAGCAGCAAACGCACCTTAATTACCCGCAGTTGCTCATTTCCGTCTTCACGCTTTTCACCCGTAATAAACTGCTGCGCACCCGCGCCCTGCTGGGCTGTTTTACCTTCGCCAACTTCAGCATTCTCTGGACGTCGATGGCCTTTTTACTCGCCGCGCCGCCGTTTAACTTTTCCGAAGGTACGATCGGCCTGTTTGGTCTTGCCGGAGCAGCAGGCGCGCTGGGCGCGCGTCCGGCAGGCGGTCTTGCCGATAAAGGCAAAGCGCACCTGACCACCACCATCGGGTTGATTTTGCTGCTCCTCTCCTGGATTGCGGTGGCGCTTGGCCAGTTTAGTCTGGTGGCGCTGATTGTCGGCATCCTGGTGCTCGACCTCACGGTTCAGGGCGTGCACATCACAAACCAGAGCGTGGTGTATCGTATTTATCCGGATGCCCGCAACCGTCTTACCGCAGGCTACATGACCAGCTATTTTATTGGCGGCGCGGCAGGCTCGCTGCTTTCCGCCTGGGCATGGCAGCACGGCGGCTGGAACGGCGTCTGTATCGCGGGCGCGACGGTAGGCCTACTAAATCTGGTGGTATGGGGAGTGGGGTATCACCGTCAGAGCGGGGATGATCTGCATTAATCCTTGTGTTCGCCCCCACAACGGGCAATTGAGGGTGTTAAGGGCGCTAACAGTCTGTTAAGGTTATGTAGACTTATTCATTCGAGTGATTTTAACGCCGGTGATTTATACCTGACTAATATGGAAAGCCCAGCCCCCCTTGGCGTAACCCATAACGGCAGCGACGCGACGCTGCCGGAAGGGATCAGAGACAGTCTGCCTATTGTCATCAGCTATCTCCCCGTGGCGTTTGCCTTTGGGCTGAACGCCACCCGCCTCGGTTTCTCACCGCTCGAAAGCCTTTTCTTTTCCTGCATTATTTACGCAGGCGCCAGCCAGTTTGTGATTACCGCCATGCTGGCGGCGGGCAGCTCGCTGTGGGTCGCCGCCTTAACGGTGATGGCGATGGACGTACGCCATGTGCTTTACGGCCCTTCCCTGCGCAGCCGCATTACCCGCTCGCTTAATAAAAAGAAAACCGCCGTCTGGGCGTTTGGCCTGACGGACGAAGTTTTTGCCGCCGCCACCGCTAAGCTTGTGCGCGATAACCGACGCTGGACTGAAAACTGGATGCTCGGCATCGCTTTTTGCTCCTGGCTTTCCTGGGTTGCCGGCACGTTAATTGGCGCTTACTCCGGCAATGGCTTGCTGGCGGATTATCCTGCGGTTGAAGCCGCGCTCAGTTTCATGCTGCCTGCGCTGTTTATGAGCTTTTTGCTCGCCTCATTTCAGCGCAAGCAAAGCCTGAGCGTGGCGGCATCGCTTGCAGGCGCCCTCGCAGGCGTCACCCTCTTTTCTATTCCCGCCGCTATTCTCGCGGGTATTGTCTGCGGCTGCCTGACGGCGGTGGCGGAGCATCTTCGCAAGGAGGCCGCAAATGCGCACTGACGTGCTGCTGCTCGGCCTGCTGGTGGGGTGCGTTAACTATCTTTTTCGCTATTTGCCCTTACGCCTGCGTGCCAGCGCGGCGCCGGCGGCAAAACGTGGAGCAACCCGCGTGTTGCTCGACACAATTGGTATCGCGTCCATCTGTGCGCTGCTGGTGGTCTCCAGCGTTCCGGAAATTTTGCACGATACTCACCGGTTGCTCCCGACGCTTGTTGGCTTTGCGGTTCTGGGAGTGAGTTACTACAAGGCTCGCAGCATTATTTTTTCCACGCTGTTGAGTGCTCTGGGCTATGGAATCGCCTGGAAGCTCCTGATGTTTTAATAGATTTTGCTGATACATAGCCGTGATTAATATGTTTGCTTTATTTGTCACAATAGTTATTATATCGGCTGTAATTAATGAGGTTATGCCCAAATGGATAGTTCGTTTACGCCCATTGAACAAATGCTGAAATTCCGCGCCAGCCGCTACGAAGATTTTCCCTACCAGGAAATTCTGCTCACCCGCCTGTGCATGCACATGCAAGGCAAGCTGCTGGAAAATCGCAATAAGATGCTGAAAGCTCAAGGGATTAACGAGACGTTGTTTATGGCGTTGATAACGCTTGAGTCGCAGGAAAACCACAGCATCCAGCCAAGCGAGCTGAGCTGCGCGCTGGGCTCTTCGCGCACCAACGCCACGCGCATCGCCGATGAACTGGAAAAGCGCGGCTGGATTGAACGCCGCGAAAGCGACAACGACCGCCGTTGTCTGCACCTGCACCTGACCGCCAAAGGCCAGGAGTTCTTAAGCCAGGTGCTGCCGCCGCAGCATAACTGCCTGCATCAGCTTTGGTCCTCTTTAAGCACCAGCGAGAAAGAGCAACTTGAGCAGATCACCCGTAAGCTGCTGACCCGCCTCGACCAGATGGATGAAGACGAAAGCGTGCTCGAAGCGGTGCGCTAATTTCCCATCAGCGCGTTTGGCATTATTTCAAAAAGACTGACACGACAGGCCAGCAGGATACTGCTGGCCTGTCTGGCTAAAACCGGTCGGCACAGCCGATAACAAAAGAAAATAAGAAGAACGTGGAGAGAAACATGAGCGCAAATGCGGAGAGCCAGACCCCGCAGCAACCAGTCAAAAAGAAAGGGAAACGCAAAAGCGCCCTGATTTTACTGACTTTGCTCTTTGTTATTATTGCCGTGGCATATGGGATCTATTGGTTTTTAGTGCTGCGTCACTATGAGGAAACCGACGACGCTTACGTGGCAGGCAACCAGGTGCAGATTATGTCCCAGGTTTCCGGCAGCGTAACCAAAGTCTGGGTAGAGAACACCGATTTTGTTAATAAAGGCGACGTGCTGGTTACCCTCGACCCGACCGACGCCCAGCAGGCATTTGAGCGCGCGCAAACGGAGCTTGCTTCCAGCGTACGCCAGACCCGCCAGTTGATGATCAACAGCAAACAGTATCAGGCGAATATCGAGCTGCAAAAAACCCAGCTCGCCCAGGCGCAGAGCGACCTTAACCGTCGCGTGCCGCTGGGCAGCGCCAACCTGATTGGCCGTGAAGAGTTGCAACACGCCCGCGACGCAGTTGCGAGCGCCCAGGCGCAGCTTGATGTGGCGGTTCAGCAATATAACGCCAACCAGGCGATGATCCTCGGCACGAAGCTTGAAGATCAGCCGGCTGTGCAGCAGGCGGCCACCGAAGTGCGTAACGCCTGGCTTGCGCTCCAGCGCACCAAAATTGTCAGCCCGATGAGCGGCTACGTCTCTCGTCGCGCCGTTCAGGTGGGCGCGCAGATTAGCCCTACCACCCCGCTGATGGCGATCGTTCCCGCCAGCAACCTGTGGGTAGACGCCAACTTCAAAGAGACCCAGCTTGCGCACATGCGCATCGGCCAGCCTGCCACGGTGGTCAGCGATATCTACGGCGATGAAGTGACCTATAACGGCAAAGTCGTCGGCCTGGATATGGGCACCGGCAGCGCCTTCTCGCTGTTGCCGGCGCAGAACGCCACCGGCAACTGGATTAAAGTCGTGCAGCGTTTGCCGGTCCGTGTGGAGATCGACGCCAGACAGCTGGAGCAGCACCCGCTGCGCATCGGCCTGTCTACGCTTGTGAAAGTGGATACCACCAACCGCGACGGCGCCGTGCTGGCGACCCAGAGCCGCAAGCAGCCCGCGTATGAAAGCAACGCGCGTGAAATCAGCCTTGAGCCGGTTAATAAACTGATCAACGACATTGTGCAGGCGAACGCGGACTAATCCGCGGAGGTGGTATGCAACAACGTAAACCGCTTGAAGGGGCGAAGCTGGTCATCATGACCATCGCCCTGTCGCTGGCGACTTTCATGCAGGTGCTGGATTCCACCATCGCCAACGTGGCTATCCCGACCATCGCCGGTAACCTTGGCTCTTCGTTGAGCCAGGGCACCTGGGTTATCACCTCGTTTGGGGTGGCTAACGCCATCTCGATCCCGATAACCGGCTGGCTCGCCAAACGGGTCGGCGAGGTAAAACTCTTTATCTGGTCGACTATCGCTTTCGCTATCGCCTCCTGGGCGTGCGGCGTCTCCAGCAGCCTGACCATGCTGATTTTCTTCCGCGTGATCCAGGGGATTGTCGCCGGGCCGCTGATCCCGCTTTCGCAGAGCCTGTTGCTGAGCAACTATCCGCCCGCTAAACGCTCCGTCGCGCTGGCGCTCTGGTCGATGACGGTCATCGTGGCGCCTATCTGCGGCCCTATTCTGGGCGGCTGGATAAGCGATAACTATCACTGGGGCTGGATTTTCTTCATCAACGTGCCTATTGGCATTGTTGTGGTGCTGATGACGTTGCAGACCCTTCGCGATCGCGAGACGCGCACCGAGCAGCGGCGCATCGACGCCGTGGGCCTGGCGCTGCTGATAGCGGGCATTGGCTGTTTGCAGATGATGCTCGACCGCGGCAAAGAGCTCGACTGGTTTAACTCCACGGAAGTGGTGGTGCTGGCGGTCGTGGCGGTGGTGTCGATATGTTTCCTGATAGTCTGGGAGCTAACCGACGAGCATCCGATAGTCGACCTTTCGCTGTTTAAGTCGCGAAACTTTACCATCGGGGTGCTCTGCATCAGTCTCGCCTACATGCTCTACTTCGGCTCGATAGTGCTCTTGCCGCAGCTGTTGCAGGAGGTGTACGGCTATACCGCCACCTGGGCGGGGCTGGCCTCGGCGCCGGTCGGGATTATTCCGGTGATCCTGTCGCCGATAATCGGGCGCTTTGCCCATAAGCTCGACATGCGCAAGCTGGTGACGTTCAGCTTTATTATGTACGCCGTCTGCTTTTACTGGCGCGCTTATACCTTTGAGCCGGGCATGGACTTCGGCGCATCGGCGTGGCCGCAGTTTATTCAGGGCTTTGCGGTGGCCTGCTTCTTTATGCCGCTGACCACCATCACCCTTTCCGGCCTGCCGCCGGAGCGGCTGGCGGCGGCGTCGAGCCTGTCGAACTTTGTGCGTACGCTTGCAGGCTCTATCGGCACCTCGATAACCACAACGCTCTGGACTAACCGCGAGTCGCTGCATCACGCGCAGTTTACCGAGTCGGTCACGCCCTATAACCCGAACGCCCAGCAGATGTACGATCAGTTGCAGGGCATGGGGATGACGCAGCAGCAGGCTTCAGGCTATATCGCCCAGCAGATAACCAACCAGGGATTGATTATCTCCGCTAACGAAATCTTCTGGGTCTCTGCCGGCATGTTTGTCATATTGCTGGGGCTTATCTGGTTCGCCCGACCGCCGTTTGGCGCAGGCGGCGGCGGTGGCGGCGCCCACTAAGTAAAAAACCCGCTTACGGCCTGGCCGGGCGGGTTTTTCTTTTAGCTTTACTCACCCATTTTTTCTATTTGCCCTTTCAGATCCGCAAGCGGCATCGGGCGGCTTATCAGGTAGCCCTGCGATTCGTCGCACTGGAACATTTTAAGCTGCTCAAGTTGCTCGGGCGTCTCTACGCCTTCGGCGGTAATGCTGAGCGAAAACGCTTTGCCCAGGCCAATGATGTTCTCGACAATGTTATTGGCGTTCTCGGAATGCGGCATGCCCGCGACAAAAGATTTATCCAGCTTGATGCCATCGAACGGGAAGTTGCGCAGGTAGCTTAACGAGGAGTAGCCGGTGCCGAAGTCATCTATCAGCAGCCGCACGCCCAGCGCTTTCAGCCCGTTCATGATCTCAAGGCTGCTCTGCGGGTTCCACAGCGTGGCGTTTTCGGTTACCTCCAGCGCCAGGCGCGCCGGGTCGAGCTTCGATGTGTGTAATGCTTCACGCACCCGGGCCACCAGCCCGCTGGTCTGAAACTCCACGGCGGAAATATTGACCGATACCGCCATACCCGGCAGCTCGTTTTGCGCGTCGTGACAGGCGGTGTTCAACACCCAGTCGCTTAGCGGAATAATCAGCCCGGTCTCCTCTGCAAGGGGAATAAACTGGTCCGGCATCAGCAGGCCATGCGCGGGATGATGCCAGCGCAGCAGCGCTTCCACCGCCACCACGCGACCTGCCTTCATGTCGTAACGCGGCTGATAAACCAGGCGGAACTGCTCCTCTTTCAGCGCTTCGCGCAGGCTCTTTTCCATTTCGCGCCGCTGGACAATTTGCTCTTCCATATCGGCGCTGTAAAACACCCAACCGTTACGCCCGGCGCTTTTCGCTTTATACAAAGCGATATCCGAGTAGCGCAGCAAGTCGGTCGCGTTCACCGCATCCTGCGGCGCGAGGGCGATGCCCATGCTGGCGCCGATAAATATCTCGTGGTCCTGGATGTAGAGCGGGCGGCGGATTTCCCGGACGATGCGCTCGCAGAGATGGACAATATCCTGTTTCTGTTCGATATCGGGAATAATAAGGATAAATTCATCGCCGCCCTGACGCGCCACCAGGTCGACATCGCGCAGGCAGGCGCGCAGCCTTTCAGAAATCTGATGCAGCACTTCATCCCCTGCTCCGTGGCCGAACAGATCGTTAACGGGTTTAAATTTATCCAGGTCGAGACTGATCATCGCCAGCGGGTGCTCACGGGTGGGCATCGACCGCAGCTTTCCTTCAAGGAACTCTTTCATGCGCACCCGGTTTGGCAGGCCGGTGAGTTCGTCATGGTGCGAAAGATATTGCACCCTTTCCTGCGCCTCTACTTCCAGCGTGACGTCGGTAGCGGTGCCGCGATAGCTCAGCGCACCTTCCGGCGTTGTGGTGGGCTTCGCCACCAGGTTGCAATACCGCTGATGCCCCTGAGCGGAAAAATAGCGGCAGTGCGTCAGCCCGCGGTGCGCGGTCTGCCCCGGCTGCAACAGCCAGTCGCCGAGCGCGATTTGCTCGCATTCAATAAACTGCGTGATGGGTCGCCCGAGCCAGGCGTCGATGCGATGCCCGGTGATCACCGGAAAACGCTCGGAAAGCCAGGTGAAACGCAGCTGGTCGTCGGTCTCCCAGATCCAGTCGGTGGTGGCTTCCACCACGTCTCGAAAGCGCCTTTCGCTCGCCGCCAACGCCTGGCGGCTCTGTTCCAGCAAAAAATGGTTCTCGTCATTAAGCCGGGCTTTATTCAGCGCGCTGCGCATCAGCCAGGCGGCCAGTAGCGCCGTCAACAGCGAGATAAAAACCATCAGCGGCAACATTACCAGCAGCAAACTGCGGCCCGGGTTTTCGCTGCGCCATTCCAGCACCACCGAGGCGTTATGAAGCGCAAGCGGCAAAGCAACCTGCCGGTAATCAGCCTGGCGGGACGCCGCCGTCTGCACATGGAGATCGCGGATACCGTACTCTTCGCCAAGCTCACGTAGCTCCTGCGGCCCGAGCTGGTCGATAAACATCAGCATGGAAGGCGGCCCGGGAACCGGCTGAACATCCTCATCGTCCCCCGTGGTTATCCAGGCGGCGGCCAGCAATGCAGGCTGGCCGTTGATGGAAAGCGCGAGCGAGACAGGTTCCTGAGGATTTTTCGCCAGCGCCGCATTCAGCGCCGCCTGGGGCTGATTGCCGGACCATTGCGCTAACGTCAGGTTGGCGCGCTTGCCTTCGATAACGCTATAGCGCGTGTCGCCCTGCGGGCCAATCACGAAAATGCCTTCGTAGTTGAAATCGTCAAAAAGAGAAGCGCCGAGATTCTGTTTTTGCCAGGCCCAGTCGGTATCCAGCGTTTTGTGCAAATGGGTATAAGACTCGCCCCAGGCGGCGTAATCCCGGGCGTGGCCTTTAAGAGTGGTTTGCTGGTTTTGCAGCGCTTTTTGCAGCAAGGTTTTGCTCTGCTCATCAGCCCGGTTATTGATATCGCAGGCAATACGCAGCAACGCCAGAATAGCAATCAGGAAAAAAAGTCCCAGCAGGGAAAGCATAAACAGCAGCGAGCGTTTCACGACAGATGCCGTGCTTCCCGTCGAAGGCGAAAATAAGCGTTTATTCTCTTTTATTGCCAGCCATCTCATCATTGGTCTTCCGTATTTCCGGCTTAATGCATCTGTTTATTATTGTTCCCCGCCCTGGTTTTTGCCGCCGGGAAAAGCGCTTATTGCCAGCCGCCTGGGTTATTACACCCGGCGTTTAGCGTCGCTTTCGCCCGCCTGACGGGCCGGATACGCCCGTGCGCCGGGCGGCCAGAAAGAATAATCGGTGACTCATATAAGCGAAACAGAAACTGCCGATAAAAAGAAAATAAAAATTTTCACTCCAGGGTAATAACGCCTGAGAATAACCTCACTCAACAAGGTGTTAATTATCGCTTCACAGGTCATGCATGATTTGTGTCGTTGCATGCTGATAATGCTGTTACGTTTCTTTTTTAAAAAGCCTCTGGTGTTTTAAATAAAAAAGGAGACGCCAGGGTCTCCTTTTTTTAATTTCGCAGAACGCGACTAGATATGCAGTTCCTGCAATTTTTCTTTCGGCAGCGCCAGCTCTTCATTGCTGTTTACGCGTACATCGCGCTCCAGAATATGGCGGGCGATCTCCTGCGCTTCCTGCAACGAGTGCATCTGGTAAGTTCCGCACTGGTAAACGTTCAGTTCCGGGATTTGGTTCTGCTCTTTTACCTTCAGCACATCTTCCATTGCCGCTTTCCAGGCCTGCGCGACGCGTTGCTCATCCGGCACGCCGATCAGGCTCATATAAAAGCCGGTACGACAGCCCATCGGGGAGATATCGATGATTTCCACACCGTTGCCGTTCAGATGGTCACGCATGAAGCCTGCGAACAGGTGCTCAAGCGTGTGAATGCCTTTTTCCGGCATCACTTCTTTGTTTGGCACGCAAAAGCGCAGATCAAAAACGGTGATGGTATCTCCGTGCGGCGTATGCATGGTTTTGGCTACGCGGACTGCTGGCGCTTCCATACGGGTATGGTCGACAGTGAAGCTATCTAACAACGGCATCTGGTCACCTCCGATAGTGATTTTTTTTAAATTAAACTGAACTCTTGGTTCCGGGGCGAGTCTGAACATATGAAAGACGCGCATTTGTTATCATCATCCCTGTTCTCAGAGATGAAAATTTGGCCACAGTGATGTGGCCTTTTTCTTTTTCAGGCCTGCTTCGCCAGCCACTCATCGAACGGCTCGCGATCGCTCTCTTCTATTTCACGCTGGCGCTGCCACGAAGCGTCATGCTCTTTCTCGAAATCGGCTTCGGTAAACACCTCCAGCGGCTCTTCACGCAGCATTGCGCGGTATTGCTCGGCCAGCGCAAGGCCGGTGCCGCCAATGCCGTTATCAATCATAGAACGAAGGATACGAGCGGAATAGGTTAATTCCGGGTCATCAAAGCAGGCAATAAGTTGATCGCAGACCTGTTGATACTCATGATTCCCCGCGATGGCATCGAGCGTGACGGCCACGCGACGCAAATCTTTAAAGAGATCTTTACCCACTTCGCTCAGCGGATGCTGAGCGGTTTCACAGCCCATGCCGAGCGTCAGGCCAGGCTTGCGTCCTTCCAGAATCACGCGATTCCAGTTTTTGCGCGTACAGAGCAGTTCATCGCTGCTCATTTCAGGCGCATCCGCCAACACGCACCAGACCATAAAGAGATCGAGGAAGCGCACCTGCTGCTCATCCACGCCAATCGGCGAGAAGGGGTTAATATCCAGCGAGCGCACTTCAATGTACTCAATGCCGCCGCGCAGCAGCGCATCAGAGGGCGATTCGCCTTCGCGGGTGACGCGTTTAGGACGAATCGGCGCATAAAGCTCATTCTCAATCTGCAAAATATTGGTGTTGATTTGCAGGTGCTTGCCGTCCTTCATCAGCCCCATGCGAGCGTACTCTTCAGAAGGGGTTTTAATCGCGCGCTTTAATCCTGCCACATAAGTCTGCAAATCGTTAAACGTAATACCGAGATTGCTTTGCGATTTATTGGTATAGCCGAGATCGCTTAAGCGCAGCGAAGTGGCGTACGGCAAGTAATACATGCCGCCTTCGGTTTTCTCAAACGGCAGCGTGGTCGGTTTTCCCTGCAAAAATGAGGGGCAAATCGCGGGCGAGGCGCCAAACAGATACGGGATCACCCAGCCAAAGCGGTAATAGTTGCGGATTAAACGGAAATAGCCGGCGGAAATCGCCTCCTTGCCGCTTTGCGCATCCTGTACGCCGCATTTCGCCTGCCAGAAAGCCAGGGGCAGCGAGAAGTTATAGTGCACGCCGGAAATCGTCTGCATCAGCGCGCCGTAGCGGTTTTTCAGCCCTTCGCGATAAAGCGTCTTAAAGCGCCCAACGTTGGAGGTGCCGTACTGAGCAAGCTCAATCTCCTGCCCCTCTTTCACATAGCAAGGCATGCTGAGCGGCCACATTCGTTCTTCGCCCAGCGCGCGCGCCGTTACGCGGTGAATATCGCGCATAACGGTCAGCATATGATCAATATCGCCATCTACGGGCGTGATAAATTCAAGAAGGGCTTCGGCGAAGTCCGTCGTGATCCACTTATGAGTCAGGGCTGAGCCCAGGCTTTCCGGATGACCGGTTGTCGCCAGCTGGCCTTCGGGCGTGACGCGCAGCGTCTCACGCTCCAGACCGCGGCGAATGCCCTGCAATGCCTGAGGATGTTTTTCCAGCCAGGCCAGCGCCTGTGATACGTCCGGGATCAATTTGACCTCCCGCCTGTCGAAATCATTTTTATTAAGCATAATTGTAATGGTTGACGATTAAAGGTCACTCAAACAATTCAATTGTGCCACCACGTCATCCCTTGTAACGTCGCCGCCGCCACCACCAGGTAGCGCAGCGCCTTGCCAAGGCACAAAAATAAGATAACCGGCCCCCATGAAAGCCGCAGCCACCCTGCCAGAAGGCAGAGCAGATCGCCCACGACAGGTAACCAGCTTAGCAGCAGCGCCGCCGGGCCAAAACGTTGCAGCCAGGCGAGCGCGTTTCGCTGCCAGCGCGACGATACGCGCTGCGGCAAAAGCCGCCCAAGAATAACGTTAGTCAGCCCTCCGAGGCTATTACCCATTGTTGCTATTAAAATTAACAGCCAGGGCTGACTTTTTTCGGCGAGCAGCAACCCTACCAGCAACACCTCTGAACTGCCGGGCAGAAGCGTGGCGCTGAGAAAACTACTCGCGAACAGGGAAGCGAGCGACAGTAAGTCGCTCACAATAAGCGAACGTCCACCGCATCCATCCCGGCAAGACGCGCAGCCTGAAGGCCGAAATCGGCATCTTCAAACACCACGCATTTTTCCGGCGCCACGCCCATTAATTTAGCGCAGAGCAGGAAGGTGTCGGGGGCGGGTTTGTGATTTTGTACATGATCGGCTGCGACGACCGCAGTGAAATATTTCCGCAGCCCAAGATGATTAAGCAGCGCTTCAGCAATATCGCTTTCGCTGCCGGTGCCCACGGAAAGCGGACGACGGCCGTACCAGGATTTCACTACCTCGACAAGCGGCAGGGGTTGAACAGTATCAAGCAGCATCGTTCTTACCGCCGCCGTTTTTTCCTGCGCCAGGGTGTGGGGATCCAGTTCGGCCTGATTGAGTTCGATGATAGTCTGGGCGATACGCCATGTGGGCGAGCCGTTAAGCATCACCAACGCCTTTTCATCATAATGCATGCCATAACGTCCCAGTACTTCACGCCAGGCCTTACGGTGAGTCGGCTCGGTATCCAGGATAGTGCCATCCATATCGAAAATCAGCCCGTCGTAACGATCGTACATCATGCCCTCATTCGCTAAAGGTAAGGCGGTTACTTTAGCGTAAAGCGTAAGGATTGTCGCTTTTTAGGAGGATGTGCAGAGGTTACAGGCTGACAAAATGCAGCGTACAGAAAGCGAGATGAGAGATGAGAAACAACGAGAGGGAGAGCGGTTTATTGTCGAGCAGAAAAGGTGCATGCGGGAGGATTATTCGGCACCCTGACGGGCCGCTTTAAATAGCGTTATCCTGCCTGGTGACCGCAGCTGTTGCTGCTTACCATGCAATACTGTTTTGGCTGACAATACAGGGGAAGATGGTGCATCCGGGAGGATTCGAACCTCCGACCGCTCGGTTCGTAGCCGAGTACTCTATCCAGCTGAGCTACGGATGCA